>Ga0115844_100018_pt1 | contig 27092 bp, 19 predicted proteins | sample InSIn1gowninarea_FD_83858 | JGI IMG/M metagenome (GOLD analysis project Ga0115844, IMG submission 83858) | reverse complement strand
GTTTCTTCCTCAGATTGAGAAAAGTGTGATGTGACATCGTTTGTAATGGGAGCCAAAACTAATCTAATAAACCAATCCATGTAGACTCGATCTTTGAATTCAGGAGCTCTACACATACTCCTCCTTCCCTCACCTCCTGGTTCATTTCAATGACTGATTGCAAGAGGAAACAAGAAACACTTAGTTTTTATGGGATTGGTAAATTTTCATTGAATCTCAACTCATGGAGTAACCTGAAATGATAGGCATATATAATGCTCAACCTCCCCTCGTAGGATATGTATTTGAGAATGTGGTAGGCCACTTCATCCCACAGTTAAGGTGGGCTTTCTCTTCTTACTCCATTCTTATCCTCCACAGGTTTTTCTCTCTAAATGAGAAATTTCTTCTTGGTTGTAACACTTACTGCTTTGTCGTCCTTGCTCCATCAAATCCCTAAGGGTAAGGTGGTCACTCTACTTATGGCTTCAGGACTTAAATAGATGGCCAATCCTCTAACAATAGTAGTCACACTATCTTCTTCTTGAGAATGCAATACGATGTCATTATCATACCCTTTCAATTGTTCAAAGAAACCCACCTATTGATGTCTTAGAAAGAAATTACGACAAGAGGGAATTGGTGAATTCTCTTTGTGTTTGTGGTTTAATTTTTATTGAATCCTCCCCCCATTTCTTCTACTGATCCTTCTTGGTGTTACTTAGGTTTGAATTTCAATGTTTCCTCAAACCAATATTAGTGGTAGAAATAGTGTTAAACTTTCTTTTTATTAGTGAGGGAGAAGGATGCTAGAATTTATATCGAATCAAATTATTTTATTGTCCCTATCTTTCCTTTACACACAATAATTTCCAAAAGGAACTACTGCTCAATTGTTTATTATAGGGAAAAGGAGGTATAAAGCCACTTACTCCTTTTCAAAATATTTTTGTCATGTGCATGAGGGTTTAAGGACAACTTTGGGTCACTTTAGCTCTGTTTCACCCTTCAATTTCTTCTTGTAGCTTCTTCTCATCCATCCTGTAGTAGTTCAAACCCTCCTATAGCTCATCCTATAGCTTATCCTGTAGCACCTATAACCATAGCTTAAAGCATCTTGGTGGCACCCTAGGTAGTCGGATAGCACTAGATCATCATTTCTCTAGGTTTTTTTTTCTAGAAATGAACGATGGTGCAAATGGAGTCAAGCCTAGTACTTAATATTCCCTTTTGTGGTAAAGGCTTGGCATACTTTAGTGACATGGCTCATACACAAACTTCCTTTTTTGAATCATTGTCCACACTCCTTGCAATCATTACCTTTCCCCTCATTATCATCACCTCACTCCTCGTAATTACCACCTCACTTGATTTGACACTTCCATGTTGCATTTGTGATAGAATGAACTTGAGTTTACTAGTTGAGCATGGCCAAGTTCATTGGACACCTCCATCCCATTAAAATTCCTTTCTCAATTATTAATACATTTTAGCATTATATGCATAAGGAAGAGGTGAGGGTTCTCATACCTAAGCCTACTTGTGGATCGAATTGTTGGAGATGCTTGCATGTTGGAGCTGGATCTCATAACATTGTGATCTTAAGGGTGTTGATTTTATTTGCTTGTTTTTGTTTAGGTATTCATAACTTGATGGTATTTTGAGCAATAACTTTGTTGTGTGTGCAGGTCCCTTCCCTATGTCTAATCTACTGCTGGTAGAATGGATGGAATGCTTCTTAAGGATGATGTGCATCTTCTCTACTTCAGAAATGGCTCCACGATGTTCTCTGTGGGTGGAAAAAAATATTTTTAGGGAGTTCTATTATGACTGTATAACTTGTTATAGGAGGAGTCTCCTTCTTGTAGGAGTCATTTAATTCCCTTTTTCAAGAACTCATTTTCCATGTCAGGTTGAGAGCAAGTAATGAAAGGTATGAGGGTAGGATTAAGATCATGAGGAAGTGGTGTAGGTGGCAGAATAATGGAAAATAAAGGTTTTCTATGTTTTTTTAGATGCATGAGAGAGAGGTAATTTAAGCTAACTTTGACTAGATGGAGTGGATGGATGATGAAAATGACATTGGTGGACCTATCTCAACATTACCTAAAGAAACTATGACCATCTTGTCTCTTTTTCCCGTCATATCTCCCTCCTGTAGCATTTCAAGCTCCTCCTGTAGCATTACAGGTTCCTCTTGTATCATTACAACGCAGAGGAAGAATTTGATTGTTTTGTTGGTTGGATGATGGATAGAGGTAGGTATGTGAATGGGGAATTTGGAAACTAAATGTGTGGTCAGAAAAATGGAGGAATACACTTGTAGATGCTACCCTATAGCCATGATTCTGTCAACTATTTGGAGTCCTGCAAAGAAAATATGTTAGCAAAAGTGGTCTAAGAACTCCTTCCCTATGTTTTTCTCCTTTTTTTGTATTCTTTTTTTTAGACAAGAAGGCTTCCTCTACAGATGTTTTCAACCTACATGCCTTCCCTAGGCACCTCAAAAGATGTTTTCACCTAGGGATATTTTCATATTTTATTTTATTTTATTTCTCTTTTTTGCTCCTATGCTTCCTCAAAGAGGTTTTCAACTAAGGAGCTGGACTCAAATGCCTCATGGAGGTTTTTAGTGTGAAAATTCCTGGGAGGTGTACCAAAAACACTTCACTTAAGTCACTAGGTGACAAGTGACCCTAACAACAAGTTAATGGTTGTTGTTATCTTAGATTTGAAAGACAAATAGAAAACATGCAGTAAAATAAGATATAACCCAAAACATAAAGCATCAATATAAAGAATCCAATATAATAACCCAATTGGAAAGAAAATTTTAAATCAATTAATATTTTATTGATAATATCTAGTGAAGGAGATCTACAGATGGGTTTGAAAGTCCCCCTCCATGGGATGGGTCCTTTGATATCCTTATCGCTTTAGAAAATTGATCTTCTCTCTCAATGTGAAAAACCTAAACAAAAGTGAAGAACTCAAAATGGGAGTGTTATGAAACTAGCTCACAAAAAGATAAATAAGCGCCATTAGAATAAGCCTCTTCGAGGGGACAACCTCGTTTACATTACGCAAATGAAAAATTCTTCGATGATACAAATGACAAGACCTTCTTTCTATATATAGAAATCTAAGGGGTCATAATATAATCAAAGCCGACATAACAATAATAATGTAAGGGCATAATAATAACAATAGTGGGCTTCTATGGGGCACAATAATAAAAATATGGGGACTACATGGGCACAAAAATATAATAAGGGGGTTGTAATAATAACAATAAGGGGTTGCACTAGTAGTATAGGGACCTAACATGCCCCTCTCATTCAAAAAGTGTTGTCCTCAATGCTTGAGTAGTTCTTGATGCTTCTGTATAAAATTCTTGTTCTCCCATGTGGAATCTTCAGTCAGTAAGTTCTTCCACTTGATGAGCTACTCTGAAATTGATTAATTTTATAGTTGTTGATTCCTTGGTTCTGCGGCTGCTTCAGGTTCCAATATGATTTTTCCTTCCTTGTCAAGTTCTGGAAATTTTGTTTGAACTGGGATCTTCTACAACTTTTGAATGAGTTCCCACCCTGTTTCGTCATTCTTCCATTCATCCTTTGCTTCATTTATCGAATTTAGTTGGATAATTATACCAACCTCTATCATTTTGGCAACCATACATTCAATTTCACTCCTTTGAGCACATGGATATCTGTAAGGCCTGATGTTTGGAGGAATGCTTCCTGGAATCAAATGAATAGCATGATCATGATCACAAATAGGTAGGAGGCCTTTGGGAGTCTCAAATATCTTGGAATGATTGTCCAAGACTTTTTGGAGATCTAGAGAAATAGATGATTTGGATGTGGGAACCTCTAGAGAACATAATTGTGAAATTACACCTCTTTGTTCTTTCTTTAGAAGATTTTTCATTACGTTAGAGCTGATTATCTTTCTTGGTTTTCCTATGATGCCCCCTTAATTCAACTTCCTTTCCTTCCAAAGAAAATTTCATGAAAAGTTCTTGAAAATTAAAAGCTATTGTACCCAAGGATTGTAGCCATTGGACTCCTAGTACAACATCAGCACCACCTGTTGGAATGGAAACCATTAGGCTATTCAATACATATTCTCCCATGGATAGCTTGATATTATGGCACTTTATAGAGCAGTTTATGGTTCCTCCACTTGCAACCATCACTTGACACTCTGGTGATGGATATAGGAAGCAATTTAATTCCTTGGCTATCTTACAATGAATATAATTATGGGTACTTCCTGAATCAATCAACATTATTGCCTTTTTCTTCTTGATATGTCCTTCTATCTTGATAGTTTAAGGAGTGGTAATTACGGCCAATTCATTACAATATATGGTTGGATTCATTTCTTCTTTCTCAATGTGATCTTTCACTTCTTGAATCTTTTTCTTCTTGATATGTCCTTATATCTTGAGAGTTTGAGGAGTGGTAATTCTTGCCAATGATTTACAATATATGGTCAGATTCATTTCTTCTTTCTCTGGGGTTGGTTCTTGGTGTATGTCCTCTTCTTTTGATGTTTCTCGATCCTTTTCTTCCTCTTCTTCAGAATCTATGTAAAATAATTTCTTCTCAACACACTTATGACCTTTAGTGTATTTTCTATCACAAATGTAACAAAGCCCTTTTTCTCTTTTTTCTTGCAATTGTTGTGGTGTAAACCTTGTAGGTTGTGGAAGGCTAGGAGAAAAAAAAGTTCCATATTATAGATGTGGGTGGTGGGATTCCTTATTGCCATAATTTTTCTTTCCACTTTTCTTGCCACGCTAAATGCCTTCTCCAGTGAATCAGGTTCCCAACGATGAACCTCATGTTGAATGTTATCCTTTAAAGTCCCTATGGAGACATCAATCCTTTACTTCTATGGAATATCATTTTCCCTTATATTCAATTTTTGAAATTCCTCAATGTGTTCTGCCATTGAACACTTTTGTTTGATATTTATCAATTGGCTAAAGAAGGTGTTTCTCTTTGTATCATCATAATGTGCTATCATTTCCTCCGTAAAAATTGACCACGTAACAATTGGTTTACAAGAAAAAAGACCTTTATACCATAAAAATTGATCTAGTTCTAAATATGAAGATGCAATATGTACCTTTTGTAACAGTTGCACCTCATGTAGATCAAAATATTGCTCCATCTATAGTATCCAATTTACTAGATCGTTGCCATCAAACTTCCTCATATCGCTTTTTCTTGATCTTAGGAGCTCGATATTGAATCTACTATATCTCTATAATTTCAGATCTCCAAGGTTTGACATTTTATTCTATAGTAGCCCTCTGAGTCCTCTTTCTAACCCCACAATTCTAATCAAGATTGGATTCTGCAAGCAAGAGTTATGTGAAATCTCCCACGATGACCTGATTATATACTGGTTTTGTAAAGCGAACTTGTTTGAAGTTCCACGTGTCCCTATTTCAACCTTAGCACCTGAAATCAATACACAAAAAATGACAGTCTGTCCTCTTTTTGTCACTTCGTATGAAATTTGAATTGGATGCTCAGAGAGAAAGTTATGATGATCTTCCCAAGGTCATCTGTTTGGGATGTAATTAGTTGTATCCATACTTTGCTATATAAATGAGGGTTTTCCTAAGGGACTTAGTCATCTGTGACAAGGAATAATTATTAAATAATGATTTAATAAACATTCCTAGAGAAATTTAAATAAATAATGATTTATCTAATTATTCTCAAGGGGTTTTTTTATTTAAATTAGAAAATAATTCAATAAAAGTAGTTTACTAAAATATTTTCCACAGTGAAAGTGATTTTACTATGGTAAAAAGAAATCTACATGGTGTATTTCCATCCGCCTAGCTAGAAATGGCTAGGTGATCTTTTTTGCTAATAACAGATTTCCCCCACAGATATGAGTGTTAGGAGAAAATCATATGACCGGAATACGTTGTAAATTACACTTCCATGATATGCCAAAAGGGGAGTCAGAGAGAGAGAGAGAGAGAGATATGAAGCAAGTCAAGGATGGACAAATAATGGAGGGGGTGAGACCTACAATACTAATAGAAGTCTCCTTTTATGTGGTATTACATGATCTTAAACAAGGCGGGGGAGACATACCCAAACTCGCCAAGATAATTGAGTACAAAGAATAATTGTGAGCCTAGAAATGTGGGACTGAACTACAAAGTACATTATATATGATACATGATACACTGGCATCAATGGGCCAGAAAATAATGCAATGCATCCCATATACATAATGCACCTAGAAAAAAAATAGGCCAGGAATGAATACAATAATATATGAGTACATTAGATATGATGCCCCTCGAACAGACATGGCAAGGAGGGATCACAACCAACAAAGCCTTGATGAATAGGAAAGGGCTCTGAAGATTTGAATGAATAATTTGGCAGAGGCATGCACAATGTGGGCGCTGCAAGCGATGGAAACCGAACCCATCAAATCTACGGAATTGTATCGGAGGGTGGATCAACATCTATGGTCATACGGGCATGTGGGAGATACTTGAAGGGCCACCCCCTCATGAGGTCTAAAACATCTTACACATACCTGAGAATCACTGGGACAATTGTCTATATCATTGAAACCATCAAGTGTATGAATCTCAATTGTGTGATAAGGAGTTGATGTCAAGCATGTGAGGAACAACCAAGTTAAAGGGAAATAATGAGTCCCTTTTCTTGATCTGAGGCACTAAACAAGGATTGAAGCTTGAACCAAGGTACACCATCCTCTACACTACTCTACTGGAATTAAATGTGCTAAGGTCAACAGAAGAGAGCCCACTAGATTTAAGGCAATGAGGAAGACTCAACAAAGGCATAAGGGAATATAGTAGAGTAACTGATTGACTAACATCGAGATAACGATGTAAGGAAAAAAACGTATGGTGGACTAATCACTTCTCTTGTCAGAGCATAATAAAAATTTGTTGACCTGACAACGGTTGACTCGATTTCAGAGGGGGTGGTCGATGACTCAAATAGGGGTTTAACAAAGACAAAGCAGAAGGACTAGAGGCCAAATATGAATAAAATGGAAGAAATGTGGTGTCCATATGAATGAAACATTGTAACGGGACTCAATGGGGACTCGGAATAGACTCCATAAGTACAAGGGTGACACATATTAGATGCTCTAAACAAAGGCCACTCATGATGTTTCCATGTGGAGGAGACCTAGTGGGGACCATGAAAACATGAGTAAATGAAGACTACTCATGGAAAAAATTGACACGTGAGTCAAACAATGCAAAGGTAAATTGGTACCAAAGTACGGGTGTCTCAAATGTAGATATTCAGTTTCAAGAGTTAGCAAATTGAGACCTCATGCAAAAAATGGCTTCCGTGTGAGGTTTCAAATTACCAAACACAAGGGGAGACCCATTATAGATCTCGGTGAGAGCTTTCTAATGGTGCTGATGGTTTGTCAGATGTAGCTATGGTTTGGTCACAATGGGTGATGAAAAAAAGGGTTCTTCCTATAAAAGAGTTGTTTGCCTCCAAATCCAATTCATTTGCATAGTGAGCTATGGAGAATTTGGAGAGGAGGAGAAGGCCCTAAATCTTGTGGAGATCATAGTAGAAAAATCTGCCATTGGAATTAGGATCTGTGACTTTTAGGTATGTGACCTTACGTGTCTATAAATGGCGTTAATGCTTCATGGAAGAATGGTTCCTAGTGAAGAATGAAGATAAGAAAGAGATACATAAATGAATGACTAGAGAAGGTCTAGAATCATCCCCGCCCACCAAGTCAAACATGGGACTAGGTGGTAAGTGTGGCATCAAACAAAGGAGAATATTTGAAAATATGGTATCAATCATCTACAATATGCAATGTGTATATGGCTCACCGGGGAGGCTGGCAGGACAAACTATCCAAAAAATGAAAAGATAATCGACTGTACCTAAATAGTTGGGGTCTAGGATGAGACTTATGTTGATCAAGTGAGAAGGTGGCTAAGGGGGGAACCATCATGCCCCTAAGCATGGGATACTATCCCCAAACATATGTGATGGATGGGACTGATCTGGTATGCAATTGTGGGAATGATTCCCCCTAGCAGGAGGAATTGTGGAGCATCATTGTGTTCCAAGTGCTAGAATAAGGGATTCAACCATATCAACCCAACTGGCATGAGATCCTCCAAAGGATAATGAGGAAATGTAGGGGCATATGTTCCCCCTAGTTTTATATGAATAGAAGAAGCATGTTATGGGCATACTGGATGTATTTGGAGTAGTGGACTCCAAACACATTTTGATGATGTGGTTAGAGAAAGGAAATGGTGGATTACCAATCTCATTTTTCACTGCATATATGAATCAAATGGACTAAATTTTTGGGTTTGCATACATGGTGTCACTATATGAAAGAGTGGTTTCAAATATAATGAATTGATGCTCACCTAGAAAACATTATGGTTGAACAACACCAATGTCTAAGGGACTGGGTTGTTGAGGTAAGATGAAGGGATGATTAAGTGGATCATCCCTAGAGTGATCTGAAGTGATATGGGACTATATAGATTCTTCTGCATGGGGAAGAATAATGATACTAGATTTGACACTACCAAGTCCACTAGGAGGGTTGGGGGGATTTCTTCTCCTATACTGTCAAAAGTAGATGCCCCCTTAGAAATACATTGTGTTGAAATGTAATGGCCACAAGGTGGATGTGGTTTGAATTCATGAGTTTGAAGTAAGGGGTGATTGAAACAACCGACCTCATCATGGATGAACTCGTTGGACTCCACAACATATTGGTCATGGGTCTGATGTGGAAGGAAGTATGCGCAATGGTGCATATCATCCCAAGGATAATTAGGGGTGGTCATAGCTTCCATGATGTCTTCATCAGAATGGAATATGGGTAGACTCGAGGAAGAAAGACCACATGATGGAAAAGAGAAACCTGAAGTCTCTTCATGAGAGACAAGGTTCACATATGCATTTTCAAAAGTGGGATACACATGGCTAGTAGATGGAATATGTAATGATGTTGAGACCAATGTGCTTGATGAGGAAGGTTCAATAGAAGCATGAAAAGAAACATTTGGGGAGTTTCCAGGAAACAATCTCATGAATGATGACAGGTAGAGAATAGGATCAGAACTATCTCTCATCTCAACATCAAGGGGAGGGATCACAATGGGTGTTGTAGATACCTCCTAACCTGGTGTAGAAGTGGAACCAAAATCAGTAGGTAAAGGATAAGTTGACTCATTACAAGTGGATTATAATTCACAAAGCACTTGAAGGGTATCACAAAATATTTGAGACGTGGACATTGATGTGAATAGTGGCCATAGTTATCACATAAAGCGCAAGGGTTGTTTTTGTGCAAGGATAAGATCTTCTTAGCTGACTTGGTAAGGTAACATGGACCTCAGGAATGTCAGAATCAAGGAAGGTATCAATGACCACATCCTTAACATGAGGGAGTTCAGGACTATTATTGGTGGTGTGAATGACAACATCACATAAACCACAAGGGGGAAAAGGATTCAATGGCTTAGGAGGATCTGGAGTTGCAGGGGGAGCCTTGTCTTGGGTTCCCTTCTTTCAAGCTTTAGCCCCCTTGCTAGATTCTTTCCCAATGGGAGTAGGGTCTTGTTTAGGTTGCTGAGGAACTAAATCAAAGGTAGGGGTAGGAACAACTAGTTGAACCAGGGTCAAAGCAGTGTAAGGTTTCAATTGATTAGGTGGAGCGTTTGCTAGGGGTTGAATGTACCATACTGAGATCCCTAAGGTAATATTGGGTAAACTAAAAGTAGCCATGATAGGTGTAGAATAGACTCTAGGAGGTGGGAATAAGAAGGGTATCTGACCAAAAGGATAGTGGCCTGGAGGAACTGCTCCACAATGGTTAAGGCATGAGGGAATAGATCCGGGTAGAAATGGATTAGGAGAGATACTGGGAGAAGGTAGTGATCCTTAAGGAGTTGTACCGGTAGGCAGAGGTAAGTCAGGTACACTAGATTATGGAGGTGTAGACTATTGTGAAGGCATAGTGTCTCGTTTGTGGGTGGCCCATGATGCTTGGAGCATGCAAACACTCAATGATCTAGGTTCAGAAGGAGTAAGCAAGGGGCCTTAGTAAGCACCAAGTAAAGAGGAATATTTATATACTCTTGGAGAAACAGACGAGATAGTCTTATTATCAACCACAAAAGAAATGTTGGTCTGAGGTGAATTTTTGCCTTTTGGATCATAGTATGTCAACTGATCTATTGTGATGATCTTTCCATTCTGGGGGAAGCACATCTTATGGTGAAGTATCGATACAATAGCTGACATGGCGTAAGTATAGCTACAACCAAAATGATGTTATAGTTGAGGGGAGTATCAATGACTTCGATGTCAATATAGACCATCTTGCCAACAACTATAGTTTGTGACTGGGCATTTGCCGTATAAGCCAAGGGGCTATGAGGGGTGACCATCCCATGCACACAAATTGATCGTGGATGGAGATACTCAAGGGAACCAAGTTGTTTCCAAACACTGGCAGCCATCACATGGGTGGATGCACCTTAGTCAATGATACACCACTAGACAGTGGTGTTTCGAATGGAGATTTGAATTTGGAAAGCAATAGATGAAGGTAAGGGAGGGTTATCTGACTTGTCAACATGCAAGACAATCATCTCATCATCTTGAGGATCCACACTCCTAGAGCGGATAGTAGATATTTTCATTGTGATGGGCACATCTAGAGAACTTCCACTGTTGACATGGTAGTTGGAGACCGCACCAAGTCATCTACTATGTTATATGTATGGGTGGCTTTAGTAGAAGGATCATTTCGACCTAACAGACTTTTGGGGGTCTTGAGTATGATCTCAACCTTAGGTTGATGGATCTGTAAGGTACTATTAGGTGGTGATAGAGGATGAGTAGACCCTTTAGCTTTGGACTCGGTCACAGACTTAGCAGGTGGATTATCATATTGGCACGATCAAGTCTAGAGGTTGAATTGTTTGGTATTTACCTCATCATAATTCATCATGAGAATCTAATAATCACGTTGATGAGGTAGTGGAGCTGGTTGGGCTGCTTGACCTTGTGTAGGTTGAGTAGCTATGTATCCTTGTTGATGAAAAGGATTGGTAAGCATGATCGGTTGGAATGAAGTAGGAGGAGGAGGAGGAGCAGTGTGTTGTGATCCTCGAGAAGCTTCTTGAGCTTCCCATGCATCTGAGGTAAAAGAGGACACTCATGGGTATAGTGACCATACACTCCACGACAAGCATAAGGTTTGTTCATATGAAGACCCTTTTTCTGCTTGGGTTAATCGCCCTATTGTTGGGTTACGGGGTTAGGTGGAGGACCCTGAGGGGGATTGGGTGGAGGACCCTAGTTGCCTTTATTACCTTGAGACAACTAGTTCCTATTACCCTTCTCTTTTTTCCTTTTCTTGGGGTTAGGAGGATTGGGCCCACTCTACTAAGCATACACTTGTCCTTGTGGAGGATGTGGTTGTTGCAGAGAAGGGGGATCAAGTATGGGGGTCTCGAGCATTGGTGGTAAAGGGGATAGAGCACTAGGTTGTGCATATAGATAGGGTGATGGGGCAACATTGGTATAAGCAGGACGAGAAACAACTAGCCTTGGTATCTTTTGATGCAAAGGAGGATATGCATATAGTGTGCTAGGACCTAGATAAGGATTTCCTTGAGGAGCATTGGGGGAGCGATAATTGTACTTGGAACTGGTCCCTCCCTGGGGGTGACCATAACTCATCTGAGGTGGAGCATATGGTTGAGGGTGTGATATAGTTCAAACTAGCAATCAGCAGCATGAGATTCCCCCAGCATGTTAGCAATGCTAGGCTGAGCCAAATCAGGGATGACAGTGTAAACATAATCTAACTGGGCATAAATAAGATCAAATTTGAGAGCTATTTGGAGTGTTTCTTCCTCAGATTGAGAAAAGTGTGATGTGACATCGTTTGTAATGGGAGCCAAAACTAATCTAATAAACCAATCCATGTAGACTCGATCTTTGAATTCAGGAGCTCTACACATACTCCTCCTTCTATGCCATTCCTGAACATGGTCAGAAAGGTGGGTGGCAAAAGTTTTATGGAATGAAGCCAAAGCTTTGGTACCAATATCATAATGGAGAGGTAACTGAAAATATGAAAGAAAGGTTGTGGAAAGAGCCAGCATTTATTAGTGTGAAAATTCCTCTAGGCCCTCTTATTATTATTATTATTATTATTATTATTTAGAAATTATGTGGATTGAGGGCTATGAGCCTCCCAATCACATTTAAGTCTATGTTGATTTGAACTGACAAACTCTTCTTTGGACAGAGGTTTCTTATACAACTTCAACATATGACCATTGACAAGTAAGGGAATCCCTTCCTCATCAATTTTTATTATTTGGATAGACCCATTCTCACGACACTTGTCTACTAGATAGGGACCCAACCATCTTGTCATTAACTTCCCCTTGAAATTCTTGAATCTGGAATCATACAACAATACCTAATCTCCTTATTGAAAATTCCTTTCTTTTATGTGCTTATCATGCCAAATATTCATTTCTAGTTGTATTACTTCAGTATGTAGGAGAGATTGCATTCTATATTCATCTATACCATTGAGTTGAAGCAATATTTCCTGTTGTGTTGTAGTGAGATCTAAGTCTAACTGAGTTACCATCCTCAAGGTGTTGTACTCAAATTTGATAGACAATAGGGAATTTTCCCATAGACCAACTGAAATGGAATGAATCCAGTGGTGGTACCCAAGTGGTGTTGTAGGCCCAAGTGGCTTCAACAAGCATTTCTACTCAATATTTTATGTTGTTGCTAACAACCTTGATAGGAATGCTCTCAAATTCTTTGTTTGTGACTTCCACCTTCCCATTTTCTTGAGGGTGATAGGAAGTAGATGTCCTATGCTTGATGTGGTGCTACTTCATAAGATATTCAATCAAATTTGATGTAAATTTTCCTCCTTGGTAAGTGACTGATTCCTTTGGGAAACCAAATTTGTAGAAGATGTTCTATCTCAAAAATTCAACCACCTTCTACTTAGTTGTTTCCTTTACTACTTTTGTTTCAGCCAATTTGGTCAAGTAATTAGTGCATACAATGATATACCTTTTTTTCCTGATGGGGCATTAATAGGTCCAATGAATGCCCCATTTTTTGAATGGCTCTAGAGTCACTTGAAGTTGTAAGGGAATTTAATCCTTTGGTATTTGCTTACCCATCCTTTGGCATTGATCACACATGGCGGTGTGCCTCCTTGCATCTTGATGTAAGTGGACCAATAGTAACCTGATTGTATAACCTTGAATGTTTTCCTCTTCGCAACAAAGTGGCCCCCACAAGGTCCATCATGGCATGCTGAGAGCATGTCAAAGACCTCTTCTTCCCTCACACATTTTCGCACGATATGATCTGGCCCAAATATGAAAAGATTTCCCCCAATCCAGGTGAATGGGGCACTCTTCCTAACAATATTTATTTTCTCCTTGGAGGATTGGTTAGGAAGGAACGTCCCAACAACCAAATAGTTGGCTATATCAACAAACCAAGGAGAAATCACTAATATGGAAAAGAGATGTTCATCTAGAAGTCAATAATCTATCATTTTTTCCTTTCCTATAGGAGGGGTTAGTTGTAACAAGAAATTTTCAACCACGTTCTCTTTCCATGCTTTATCAACAATAGTCAAATCAAATTGTTCCAATAATGACAACCATCTAATTATCCTAGCATTGACATCGAGTTCATTCATTAAATACTTAATGGTTACATTATCAGTGTGAACCAAAGTTTGATCACCAGTGATATAATTCCTAAACTTGTTCAAATAATGCACCACAACCAAGAGTTCCTTTTCAATGACAGTATAATTTAACTCAGCTTTAGAAAGGTTCTTACTAATGAAATAGATAGCATAAGGAAAATTTTCTTCTACTTGTCCTAAGACAGCGCCTACAACTTTGTGTGATGCATCTATGTTTATATGGAAAAGTAATGCCCAATTGGGACCCCTAAGGATGGGTGAAATGGTCATCTTTTCTTTTACTATTTGAAGGCTTCTTAATAGTTGTTTTCCCAACAAAAATATGAATCTTTAGCCAATAGTCTAAACAAGGTTTAAGCTTGTTTGCTAAAATCTTTAATGAACCTTATATATTACCCATCTAATCCAAGGAAACTCCTGACATCTATTTTATTTTGAGGGATAGGGACCCTTTTTACGATGGAAATCTTGTTTGGGTCAACCTATATCCCTTCCTTGGATATTGAATGACCAAGGGCAGTCCCTGCATTCATCAAAAACTCAAATTTCTCAAGGTTCAATGAGAGATTCATTTCAATACATTTATTCAATACTTTTCACATATTAGAAAGAGCTTCCTGGAATTCACATCCATAAGGAGTGAAACCATCCATGTATATCTCAATAGAGTCATAAACAAGTTTAGTAAATATAGTTAGAACTACCCTCTGAAAAGTAGCAAAGGCATTGCATAGACCGAATAGAAGAACTCTATCGGAAAAGGTACCCTAAGGACATGTAAATGTGGTCATTTCTTGGTCTTAAGGGTTGAATTAAATTTGTTTTCATCCACTGAATCCATCTAGGAAGGAGAAGAATTTATTTCCTGGAAAGCCATATAGTACTTGTTCAATTAAAGGAAAAGTAAAATGGTCCTCATTTGTAGCCTTGTTAAGTTCTTGGTAATCAACATAGATTCTCCACTTCCCATTCTTATTGGGAAATAAAACAAGAGGTGACGCCCACTCACTATCTGAAATGGGGTATATGAAACCTGCATCTAGTAGCTTTTGTAGTTATTCTTTCACAATGTCCTTATAATCCCAAGGAAAACCATCTAGGTGTTGCTTCAATACATTGCAAAATTTTTCTTCCTGTTTCGCCAAGAGAGAGGGGTTTATATTTAGAGTCTTAGATGGACCAAACTCTACAATATTGACATGTTCTATTCTAGAGTCAATAGAGCACAAGTCACCCTAAGGACTACTCTCATTTATATAGCAAAGTATGGATACAACTAATTACATCCCAAACAGATGACCTTGGGAAGATCATCATAACTTTCTCTCTGAGCATCCAATTCAAATTTCATACGAAGTGACAAAAAGAGGACAGACTGTCATTTTTTGTGTATTGATTTCAGGTGCTAAGGTTGAAATAGGGACACGTGGAACTTCAAACAAGTTCGCTTTACAAAACCAGTATATAATCAGGTCATCGTGGGAGATTTCACATAACTCTTGCTTGCAGAATCCAATCTTGATTAGAATTGTGGGGTTAGAAAGAGGACTCAGAGGGCTACTATAGAATAAAATGTCAAACCTTGGAGATCTGAAATTATAGAGATATAGTAGATTCAATATCGAGCTCCTAAGATCAAGAAAAAGCGATATGAGGAAGTTTGATGGCAACGATCTAGTAAATTGGATACTATAGATGGAGCAATATTTTGATCTACATGAGGTGCAACTGTTACAAAAGGTACATATTGCATCTTCATATTTAGAACTAGATCAATTTTTATGGTATAAAGGTCTTTTTTCTTGTAAACCAATTGTTACGTGGTCAATTTTTACGGAGGAAATGATAGCACATTATGATGATACAAAGAGAAACACCTTCTTTAGCCAATTGATAAATATCAAACAAAAGTGTTCAATGGCAGAACACATTGAGGAATTTCAAAAATTGAATATAAGGGAAAATGATATTCCATAGAAGTAAAGGATTGATGTCTCCATAGGGACTTTAAAGGATAACATTCAACATGAGGTTCATCGTTGGGAACCTGATTCACTGGAGAAGGCATTTAGCGTGGCAAGAAAAGTGGAAAGAAAAATTATGGCAATAAGGAATCCCACCACCCACATCTATAATATGGAACTTTTTTTTCTCCTAGCCTTCCACAACCTACAAGGTTTACACCACAACAATTGCAAGAAAAAAGAGAAAAAGGGCTTTGTTACATTTGTGATAGAAAATACACTAAAGGTCATAAGTGTGTTGAGAAGAAATTATTTTACATAGATTCTGAAGAAGAGGAAGAAAAGGATCGAGAAACATCAAAAGAAGAGGACATACACCAAGAACCAACCCCAGAGAAAGAAGAAATGAATCTGACCATATATTGTAAATCATTGGCAAGAATTACCACTCCTCAAACTCTCAAGATATAAGGACATATCAAGAAGAAAAAGATTCAAGAAGTGAAAGATCACATTGAGAAAGAAGAAATGAATCCAACCATATATTGTAATGAATTGGCCGTAATTACCACTCCTTAAACTATCAAGATAGAAGGACATATCAAGAAGAAAAAGGCAATAATGTTGATTGATTCAGGAAGTACCCATAATTATATTCATTGTAAGATAGCCAAGGAATTAAATTGCTTCCTATATCCATCACCAGAGTGTCAAGTGATGGTTGCAAGTGGAGGAACCATAAACTGCTCTATAAAGTGCCATAATATCAAGCTATCCATGGGAGAATATGTATTGAATAGCCTAATGGTTTCCATTCCAACAGGTGGTGCTGATGTTGTACTAGGAGTCCAATGGCTACAATCCTTGGGTACAATAGCTTTTAATTTTCAAGAACTTTTCATGAAATTTTCTTTGGAAGGAAAGGAAGTTGAATTAAGGGGGCATCATAGGAAAACCAAGAAAGATAATCAGCTCTAACGTAATGAAAAATCTTCTAAAGAAAGAACAAAGAGGTGTAATTTCACAATTATGTTCTCTAGAGGTTCCCACATCCAAATCATCTATTTCTCTAGATCTCCAAAAAGTCTTGGACAATCATTCCAAGATATTTGAGACTCCCAAAGGCCTCCTACCTATTTGTGATCATGATCATGCTATTCATTTGATTCCAGGAAGCATTCCTCCAAACATCAGGCCTTACAGATATCCATGTGCTCAAAGGAGTGAAATTGAATGTATGGTTGCCAAAATGATAGAGGTTGGTATAATTATCCAACTAAATTCGATAAATGAAGCAAAGGATGAATGGAAGAATGACGAAACAGGGTGGGAACTCATTCAAAAGTTGTAGAAGATCCCAGTTCAAACAAAATTTCCAGAACTTGACAAGGAAGGAAAAATCATATTGGAACCTGAAGCAGCCGCAGAACCAAGGAATCAACAACTATAAAATTAATCAATTTCAGAGTAGCTCATCAAGTGGAAGAACTTACTGACTGAAGATTCCACATGGGAGAACAAGAATTTTATACAGAAGCATCAAGAACTACTCAAGCATTGAGGACAACACTTTTTGAATGAGAGGGGCATGTTAGGTCCCTATACTACTAGTGCAACCCCTTATTGTTATTATTACAACCCCCTTATTATATTTTTGTGCCCATGTAGTCCCCATATTTTTATTATTGTGCCCCATAGAAGCCCACTATTGTTATTATTATGCCCTTACATTATTATTGTTATGTCGGCTTTGATTATATTATGACCCCTTAGATTTCTATATATAGAAAGAAGGTCTTGTCATTTGTATCATCGAAGAATTTTTCATTTGCGTAATGTAAACGAGGTTGTCCCCTCGAAGAGGCTTATTCTAATGGCGCTTATTTATCTTTTTGTGAGCTAGTTTCATAACACTCCCATTTTGAGTTCTTCACTTTTGTTTAGGTTTTTCACATTGAGAGAGAAGATCAATTTTCTAAAGCGATAAGGATATCAAAGGACCCATCCCATGGAGGGGGACTTTCAAACCCATCTGTAGATCTCCTTCACTAGATATTATCAATAAAATATTAATTGATTTAAAATTTTCTTTCCAATTGGGTTATTATATTGGATTCTTTATATTGATGCTTTATGTTTTGGGTTATATCTTATTTTACTGCATGTTTTCTATTTGTCTTTCAAATCTAAGATAACAACAACCATTAACTTGTTGTTAGGGTCACTTGTCACCTAGTGACTTAAGTGAAGTGTTTTTGGTACACCTCCCAGGAATTTTCACACTAAAAACCTCCATGAGGCATTTGAGTCCAGCTCCTTAGTTGAAAACCTCTTTGAGGAAGCATAGGAGCAAAAAAGAGAAATAAAATAAAATAAAATATGAAAATATCCCTAGGTGAAAACATCTTTTGAGGTGCCTAGGGAAGGCATGTAGGTTGAAAACATCTGTAGAGGAAGCCTTCTTGTCTAAAAAAAAGAATACAAAAAAAGGAGAAAAACATAGGGAAGGAGTTCTTAGACCACTTTTGCTAACATATTTTCTTTGCAGGACTCCAAATAGTTGACAGAATCATGGCTATAGGGTAGCATCTACAAGTGTATTCCTCCATTTTTCTGACCACACATTTAGTTTCCAAATTCCCCATTCACATACCTACCTCTATCCATCATCCAACCAACAAAACAATCAAATTCTTCCTCTGCGTTGTAATGATACAAGAGGAACCTGTAATGCTACAGGAGGAGCTTGAAATGCTACAGGAGGGAGATATGACGGGAAAAAGAGACAAGATGGTCATAGTTTCTTTAGGTAATGTTGAGATAGGTCCACCAATGTCATTTTCATCATCCATCCACTCCATCTAGTCAAAGTTAGCTTAAATTACCTCTCTCTCATGCATCTAAAAAAACATAGAAAACCTTTATTTTCCATTATTCTGCCACCTACACCACTTCCTCATGATCTTAATCCTACCCTCATACCTTTCATTACTTGCTCTCAACCTGACATGGAAAATGAGTTCTTGAAAAAGGGAATTAAATGACTCCTACAAGAAGGAGACTCCTCCTATAACAAGTTATACAGTCATAATAGAACTCCCTAAAAATATTTTTTTCCACCCACAGAGAACATCGTGGAGCCATTTCTGAAGTAGAGAAGATGCACATCATCCTTAAGAAGCATTCCATCCATTCTACCAGCAGTAGATTAGACATAGGGAAGGGACCTGCACACACAACAAAGTTATTGCTCAAAATACCATCAAGTTATGAATACCTAAACAAAAACAAGCAAATAAAATCAACACCCTTAAGATCACAATGTTATGAGATCCAGCTCCAACATGCAAGCATCTCCAACAATTCGATCCACAAGTAGGCTTAGGTATGAGAACCCTCACCTCTTCCTTATGCATATAATGCTAAAATGTATTAATAATTGAGAAAGGAATTTTAATGGGATGGAGGTGTCCAATGAACTTGGCCATGCTCAACTAGTAAACTCAAGTTCATTCTATCACAAATGCAACATGGAAGTGTCAAATCAAGTGAGGTGGTAATTACGAGGAGTGAGGTGATGATAATGAGGGGAAAGGTAATGATTGCAAGGAGTGTGGACAATGATTCAAAAAAGGAAGTTTGTGTATGAGCCATGTCACTAAAGTATGCCAAGCCTTTACCACAAAAGGGAATATTAAGTACTAGGCTTGACTCCATTTGCACCATCGTTCATTTCTAGAAAAAAAAACCTAGAGAAATGATGATCTAGTGCTATCCGACTACCTAGGGTGCCACCAAGATGCTTTAAGCTATGGTTATAGGTGCTACAGGATAAGCTATAGGATGAGCTATAGGAGGGTTTGAACTACTACAGGATGGATGAGAAGAAGCTACAAGAAGAAATTGAAGGGTGAAACAGAGCTAAAGTGACCCAAAGTTGTCCTTAAACCCTCATGCACATGACAAAAATATTTTGAAAAGGAGTAAGTGGCTTTATACCTCCTTTTCCCTATAATAAACAATTGAGCAGTAGTTCCTTTTGGAAATTATTGTGTGTAAAGGAAAGATAGGGACAATAAAATAATTTGATTCGATATAAATTCTAGCATCCTTCTCCCTCACTAATAAAAAGAAAGTTTAACACTATTTCTACCACTAATATTGGTTTGAGGAAACATTGAAATTCAAACCTAAGTAACACCAAGAAGGATCAGTAGAAGAAATGGGGGGAGGATTCAATAAAAATTAAACCACAAACACAAAGAGAATTCACCAATTCCCTCTTGTCGTAATTTCTTTCTAAGACATCAATAGGTGGGTTTCTTTGAACAATTGAAAGGGTATGATAATGACATCGTATTGCATTCTCAAGAAGAAGATAGTGTGACTACTATTGTTAGAGGATTGGCCATCTATTTAAGTCCTGAAGCCATAAGTAGAGTGACCACCTTACCCTTAGGGATTTGATGGAGCAAGGACGACAAAGCAGTAAGTGTTACAACCAAGAAGAAATTTCTCATTTAGAGAGAAAAACCTGTGGAGGATAAGAATGGAGTAAGAAGAGAAAGCCCACCTTAACTGTGGGATGAAGTGGCCTACCACATTCTCAAATACATATCCTACGAGGGGAGGTTGAGCATTATATATGCCTATCATTTCAGGTTACTCCATGAGTTGAGATTCAATGAAAATTTACCAATCCCATAAAAACTAAGTGTTTCTTGTTTCCTCTTGCAATCAGTCATTGAAATGAACCAGGAGGTGAGGGAAGGAGGAGTATGTGTAGAGCTCCTGAATTCAAAGATCGAGTCTACATGGATTGGTTTATTAGATTAGTTTTGGCTCCCATTACAAACGATGTCACATCACACTTTTCTCAATCTGAGGAAGAAACACTCCAAATAGCTCTCAAATTTGATCTTATTTATGCCCAGTTAGATTATGTTTACACTGTCATCCCTGATTTGGCTCAGCCTAGCATTGCTAACATGCTGGGGGAATCTCATGCTGCTGATTGCTAGTTTGAACTATATCACACCCTCAACCATATGCTCCACCTCAGATGAGTTATGGTCACCCCCAGGGAGGGACCAGTTCCAAGTACAATTATCGCTCCCCCAATGCTCCTCAAGGAAATCCTTATCTAGGTCCTAGCACACTATATGCATATCCTCCTTTGCATCAAAAGATACCAAGGCTAGTTGTTTCTCGTCCTGCTTATACCAATGTTGCCCCATCACCCTATCTATATGCACAACCTAGTGCTCTATCCCCTTTACCACCAATGCTCGAGACCCCCATACTTGATCCCCCTTCTCTGCAACAACCACATCCTCCACAAGGACAAGTGTATGCTTAGTAGAGTGGGCCCAATCCTCCTAACCCCAAGAAAAGGAAAAAAGAGAAGGGTAATAGGAACTAGTTGTCTCAAGGTAATAAAGGCAACTAGGGTCCTCCACCCAATCCCCCTCAGGGTCCTCCACCTAACCCCGTAACCCAACAATAGGGCGATTAACCCAAGCAGAAAAAGGGTCTTCATATGAACAAACCTTATGCTTGTCGTGGAGTGTATGGTCACTATACCCATGAGTGTCCTCTTTTACCTCAGATGCATGGGAAGCTCAAGAAGCTTCTCGAGGATCACAACACACTGCTCCTCCTCCTCCTCCTACTTCATTCCAACCGATCATGCTTACCAATCCTTTTCATCAACAAGGATACATAGCTACTCAACCTACACAAGGTCAAGCAGCCCAACCAGCTCCACTACCTCATCAACGTGATTATTAGATTCTCATGATGAATTATGATGAGGTAAATACCAAACAATTCAACCTCTAGACTTGATCGTGCCAATATGATAATCCACCTGCTAAGTCTGTGACCGAGTCCAAAGCTAAAGGGTCTACTCATCCTCTATCACCACCTAATAGTACCTTACAGATCCATCAACCTAAGGTTGAGATCATACTCAAGACCCCCAAAAGTCTGTTAGGTCGAAATGATCCTTCTACTAAAGCCACCCATACATATAACATAGTAGATGACTTGGTGCGGTCTCCAACTACCATGTCAACAGTGGAAGTTCTCTAGATGTGCCCATCACAATGAAAATATCTACTATCCGCTCTAGGAGTGTGGATCCTCAAGATGATGAGATGATTGTCTTGCATGTTGACAAGTCAGATAACCCTCCCTTACCTTCATCTATTGCTTTCCAAATTCAAATCTCCATTCGAAACACCACTGTCTAGTGGTGTATCATTGACTAAGGTGCATCCACCCATGTGATGGCTGCCAGTGTTTGGAAACAACTTGGTTCCCTTGAGTATCTCCATCCACGATCAATTTGTGTGCATGGGATGGTCACCCCTCATAGCCCCTTGGCTTATACGGCAAATGCCCAGTCACAAACTATAGTTGTTGGCAAGATGGTCTATATTGACATCGAAGTCATTGATACTCCCCTCAACTATAACATCATTTTGGTTGTAGCTATACTTACGCCATGTCAGCTATTGTATCGATACTTCACCATAAGATGTGCTTCCCCCAGAATGGAAAGATCATCACAATAGATCAGTTGACATACTATGATCCAAAAGGCAAAAATTCACCTCAGACCAACATTTCTTTTGTGGTTGATAATAAGACTATCTCGTCTGTTTCTCCAAGAGTATATAAATATTCCTCTTTACTTGGTGCTTACTAAGGCCCCTTGCTTACTCCTTCTGAACCTAGATCATTGAGTGTTTGCATGCTCCAAGCATCATGGGCCACCCACAAACGAGACACTATGCCTTCACAATAGTCTACACCTCCATAATCTAGTGTACCTGACTTACCTCTGCCTACCGGTACAACTCCTTAAGGATCACTACCTTCTCCCAGTATCTCTCCTAATCCATTTCTACCCGGATCTATTCCCTCATGCCTTAACCATTGTGGAGCAGTTCCTCCAGGCCACTATCCTTTTGGTCAGATACCCTTCTTATTCCCACCTCCTAGAGTCTATTCTACACCTATCATGGCTACTTTTAGTTTACCCAATATTACCTTAGGGATCTCAGTATGGTACATTCAACCCCTAGCAAACGCTCCACCTAATCAATTGAAACCTTACACTGCTTTGACCCTGGTTCAACTAGTTGTTCCTACCCCTACCTTTGATTTAGTTCCTCAGCAACCTAAACAAGACCCTACTCCCATTGGGAAAGAATCTAGCAAGGGGGCTAAAGCTTGAAAGAAGGGAACCCAAGACAAGGCTCCCCCTGCAACTCCAGATCCTCCTAAGCCATTGAATCCTTTTCCCCCTTGTGGTTTATGTGATGTTGTCATTCACACCACCAATAATAGTCCTGAACTCCCTCATGTTAAGGATGTGGTCATTGATACCTTCCTTGATTCTGACATTCCTGAGGTCCATGTTACCTTACCAAGTCAGCTAAGAAGATCTTATCCTTGCACAAAAACAACCCTTGCGCTTTATGTGATAACTATGGCCACTATTCACATCAATGTCCACGTCTCAAATATTTTGTGATACCCTTCAAGTGCTTTGTGAATTATAATCCACTTGTAATGAGTCAACTTATCCTTTACCTACTGATTTTGGTTCCACTTCTACACCAGGTTAGGAGGTATCTACAACACCCATTGTGATCCCTCCCCTTGATGTTGAGATGAGAGATAGTTCTGATCCTATTCTCTACCTGTCATCATTCATGAGATTGTTTCCTGGAAACTCCCCAAATGTTTCTTTTCATGCTTCTATTGAACCTTCCTCATCAAGCACATTGGTCTCAACATCATTACATATTCCATCTACTAGCCATGTGTATCCCACTTTTGAAAATGCATATGTGAACCTTGTCTCTCATGAAGAGACTTCAGGTTTCTCTTTTCCATCATGTGGTCTTTCTTCCTCGAGTCTACCCATATTCCATTCTGATGAAGACATCATGGAAGCTATGACCACCCCTAATTATCCTTGGGATGATATGCACCATTGCGCATACTTCCTTCCACATCAGACCCATGACCAATATGTTGTGGAGTCCAACGAGTTCATCCATGATGAGGTCGGTTGTTTCAATCACCCCTTACTTCAAACTCATGAATTCAAACCACATCCACCTTGTGGCCATTACATTTCAACACAATGTATTTCTAAGGGGGCATCTACTTTTGACAGTATAGGAGAAGAAATCCCCCCAACCCTCCTAGTGGACTTGGTAGTGTCAAATCTAGTATCATTATTCTTCCCCATGCAGAAGAATCTATATAGTCCCATATCACTTCAGATCACTCTAGGGATGATCCACTTAATCATCCCTTCATCTTACCTCAACAACCCAGTCCCTTAGACATTGGTGTTGTTCAACCATAATGTTTTCTAGGTGAGCATCAATTCATTATATTTGAAACCACTCTTTCATATAGTGACACCATGTATGCAAACCCAAAAATTTAGTCCATTTGATTCATATATGCAGTGAAAAATGAGATTGGTAATCCACCATTTCCTTTCTCTAACCACATCATCAAAATGTGTTTGGAGTCCACTACTCCAAATACATCCAGTATGCCCATAACATGCTTCTTCTATTCATATAAAACTAGGGGGAACATATGCCCCTACATTTCCTCATTATCCTTTGGAGGATCTCATGCCAGTTGGGTTGATATGGTTGAATCCCTTATTCTAGCACTTGGAACACAATGATGCTCCACAATTCCTCCTGCTAGGGGGAATCATTCCCACAATTGCATACCAGATCAGTCCCATCCATCACATATGTTTGGGGATAGTATCCCATGCTTAGGGGCATGATGGTTCCCCCCTTAGCCACCTTCTCACTTGATCAACATAAGTCTCATCCTAGACCCCAACTATTTAGGTACAGTCGATTATCTTTTCATTTTTTGGATAGTTTGTCCTGCCAGCCTCCCCGGTGAGCCATATACACATTGCATATTGTAGATGATTGATACCATATTTTCAAATATTCTCCTTTGTTTGATGCCACACTTACCACCTAGTCCCATGTTTGACTTGGTGGGCGGGGATGATTCTAGACCTTCTCTAGTCATTCATTTATGTATCTCTTTCTTATCTTCATTCTTCACTAGGAACCATTCTTCCATGAAGCATTAACGCCATTTATAGACACGTAAGGTCACATACCTAAAAGTCACAGATCCTAATTCCAATGGCAGATTTTTCTACTATGATCTCCACAAGATTTAGGGCCTTCTCCTCCTCTCCAAATTCTCCATAGCTCACTATGCAAATGAATTGGATTTGGAGGCAAACAACTCTTTTATAGGAAGAACCCTTTTTTTCATCACCCATTGTGACCAAACCATAGCTACATCTGACAAACCATCAGCACCATTAGAAAGCTCTCACCGAGATCTATAATGGGTCTCCCCTTGTGTTTGGTAATTTGAAACCTCACACGGAAGCCATTTTTTGCATGAGGTCTCAATTTGCTAACTCTTGAAACTGAATATCTACATTTGAGACACCCGTACTTTGGTACCAATTTACCTTTGCATTGTTTGACTCACGTGTCAATTTTTTCCATGAGTAGTCTTCATTTACTCATGTTTTCATGGTCCCCACTAGGTCTCCTCCACATGGAAACATCATGAGTGGCCTTTGTTTAGAGCATCTAATATGTGTCACCCTTGTACTTATGGAGTCTATTCCGAGTCCCCATTGAGTCCCGTTACAATGTTTCATTCATATGGACACCACATTTCTTCCATTTTATTCATATTTGGCCTCTAGTCCTTCTGCTTTGTCTTTGTTAAACCCCTATTTGAGTCATCGACCACCCCCTCTGAAATCGAGTCAACCGTTGTCAGGTCAACAAATTTTTATTATGCTCTGACAAGAGAAGTGATTAGTCCACCATACGTTTTTTTCCTTACATCGTTATCTCGATGTTAGTCAATCAGTTACTCTACTATATTCCCTTATGCCTTTGTTGAGTCTTCCTCATTGCCTTAAATCTAGTGGGCTCTCTTCTGTTGACCTTAGCACATTTAATTCCAGTAGAGTAGTGTAGAGGATGGTGTACCTTGGTTCAAGCTTCAATCCTTGTTTAGTGCCTCAGATCAAGAAAAGGGACTCATTATTTCCCTTTAACTTGGTTGTTCCTCACATGCTTGACATCAACTCCTTATCACACAATTGAGATTCATACACTTGATGGTTTCAATGATATAGACAATTGTCCCAGTGATTCTCAGGTATGTGTAAGATGTTTTAGACCTCATGAGGGGGTGGCCCTTCAAGTATCTCCCACATGCCCGTATGACCATAGATGTTGATCCACCCTCCGATACAATTCCGTAGATTTGATGGGTTCGGTTTCCATCGCTTGCAGCGCCCACATTGTGCATGCCTCTGCCAAATTATTCATTCAAATCTTCAGAGCCCTTTCCTATTCATCAAGGCTTTGTTGGTTGTGATCCCTCCTTGCCATGTCTGTTCGAGGGGCATCATATCTAATGTACTCATATATTATTGTATTCATTCCTGGCCTATTTTTTTTCTAGGTGCATTATGTATATGGGATGCATTGCATTATTTTCTGGCCCATTGATGCCAGTGTATCATGTATCATATATAATGTACTTTGTAGTTCAGTCCCACATTTCTAGGCTCACAATTATTCTTTGTACTCAATTATCTTGGCGAGTTTGGGTATGTCTCCCCCGCCTTGTTTAAGATCATGTAATACCACATAAAAGGAGACTTCTATTAGTATTGTAGGTCTCACCCCCTCCATTATTTGTCCATCCTTGACTTGCTTCATATCTCTCTCTCTCTCTCTCTCTGACTCCCCTTTTGGCATATCATGGAAGTGTAATTTACAACGTATTCCGGTCATATGATTTTCTCCTAACACTCATATCTGTGGGGGAAATCTGTTATTAGCAAAAAAGATCACCTAGCCATTTCTAGCTAGGCGGATGGAAATACACCATGTAGATTTCTTTTTACCATAGTAAAATCACTTTCACTGTGGAAAATATTTTAGTAAACTACTTTTATTGAATTATTTTCTAATTTAAATAAAAAAACCCCTTGAGAATAATTAGATAAATCATTATTTATTTAAATTTCTCTAGGAATGTTTATTAAATCATTATTTAATAATTATTCCTTGTCACAGATGACTAAGTCCCTTAGGAAAACCCTCATTTATATAGCAAAGTATGGATACAACTAATTACATCCCAAACAGATGACCTTGGGAAGATCATCATAACTTTCTCTCTGAGCATCCAATTCAAATTTCATACGAAGTGACAAAAAGAGGACAG
>Ga0115844_100017_pt1 | contig 27590 bp, 23 predicted proteins | sample InSIn1gowninarea_FD_83858 | JGI IMG/M metagenome (GOLD analysis project Ga0115844, IMG submission 83858) | reverse complement strand
CATCATACTCAACGAGAAAGCAGTACAGGACCTTGGAATTTCATCACCTGTAATAGGTAAGCAGTTAGCTTGGGGTAGCGATGGCGATACCAACTATTATGTGCGGGTAATTGGCGTAACTAAAAATTTCCATTTTGCCTCTTTTAAAAATGAAATAAAACCCTTTGCCTTTGTTAATGCACCAGAGCGGGTGAGCAATTTAACGCTAAAACTGTCCACGCAAAACATAGCTGTTACCTTACAGCAGATAGAGAACCAATGGAAGAAGATCTCACCAGACAGACCTTTTCAGTACTTCTTTTTAGATGAAACATTTGCCCAGTTGTACAAAGCCGAAGCTAATTTCCAAAAGCTATTTATAGCGCTGGTTCTACTAAGTATTGCCATTGCCTGTTTGGGTTTGTTTGGGCTGGCTGCATTCACAGCAGAGCAGCGAACTAAAGAAATAGGCATCCGCAAAGTATTAGGAGCAAGTGTCGCCCGAATTACTGCCATGCTGTCTATAGATTTTTTGAAGCTTGTGATAGTAGCTATCATTATAGCATCGCCGATTGCCTGGTGGACAATGAGTAAATGGTTGCAGAACTATGCCTACCGCATACATATTACGGGTGGAATATTCTTCATTGCAGGTTTTTTATCCATTGTTGTTGCACTATTGACGGTAAGTGTTCAGGCAATCAATGCTGCATTTAAAAAGCCGGTGAATAGTTTGAGAACAGAGTAATGCAGTAAAGAAAACAATTATTATATCACTATAATTTGAAAAGCCATGTTCAGAAATTATGTAAAGGTAGCCCTCCGCAATTTTGGGAGAAACAAGGTATTTTCTACCATCAATGTTTTAGGGCTTTCAGCAGGATTAGCTTGCTGTATTGTAATCTTTATATTTGTTCAGCATGAATTAAGTTATGATACATTCAATAGCCATGCAAAGAATATATATCGTATTACATCCGTTATGCAAGGTGCTACAGACAAGAGTGAATTAGCAGTAACACCTGCTCCTTGGGCACCATTAATGAAAAAAGATTTCCCCGAAATTAAAGAGTACACAAGACTGCTGAAGGACGAAAAAGTATTGATTGGTCAGCCTGGGCAACAGCATTTTTATGAAACCGGAATGCTCTATGCTGATTCTACTTTCTTTGATGTGTTTTCAGTTCGCTTAGAAAAGGGAGCTGTTGGTCACGCATTAGAAAAACCTAACAGCATTATCCTTACTGATGAAACAGCAAAAAAATACTTTGGCAATACAAATCCAATTGGAAAAACACTGCAAGTAAATTCATTTGGAAGAAACTTTACTGTAGAAGTAACAGCCATTGCAACACCCATGCCCACTGCTTCTCATTTCAACTTTACTTCTATTGTTTCGTTGCAAACACTTGGTGATGTAAGTGAAATGTGGTCTTTTCACATGTTTCAGAGCTATCTTTTACTAAACAATAATGTATCTCCCGCTTCACTTGAAAGGAAATTTGCCAGCTTTGTTAATAAATACATCATAAACAATCCGCAGGCAGACGGCAAGAATGATATTCACCTGCAGCCGCTTACCGCTATTCATTTACACTCGCATTTAACTGGGGAAATTGGTACTAACGGCGACATCGTGTACGTATATGTGTTTGCTTGTGTGGCGCTGTTTATTTTGCTTATTGCATGCTTTAACTTCACTAATCTTACCACAGCAAAATCCATTGCACGCGCTAAAGAAGTTGGCTTGCGCAAAGTTGTTGGTGCCAATAAAAAGCAATTGCTATTACAATTTCTAAGTGAAACTACTTTGCTTGCACTTATTGCACTGTGTATAGCTGTTGCGCTTGCCTATATCATCCTTCCGGTATTCAATCAACTATCAGGAAGAGCATTGACGATTGATTTTAGTAATAACTATTCATTATGGATAGTGCTTATATTCTTAGTAATTGGCGTAGGCTTGTTAGCGGGCTTATATCCGGCTGTTGTGCTTTCAGCTTTCAAGCCTATAGAAGTACTGAAGGGAAAGTTTATCAAAAGCAACAAAGGCGTTTCATTCAGGAAAGTGTTAGTAACACTTCAATTTGCGGTGTCTATTGCACTTATTGCAAGTACCATTCTCGTAAGCAAACAGCTCAACTTTTTAAAGAATAAACAACTCGGATTTGATAAAGAAAATGTATTGCTGCTAACCTTGCCGAGAGATACTGATTCGTTACGACTGGCATCATTCAAAAATGCTTTATTGAGCATCAATGATATTCAATCGGTTGCTGCTTCATCGACTGTCCCCAGTGATAAAATACCAGTAAACCTGGTGAATGATGGCAGCATAGATTTGAGTAAAGCACTTTCTATGCAAATGCTTTTTACAGACATTGATTTTGTTCGTACTATGAAGATGCAGGTGATGGCAGGAAGGGATTTTAGCAAAGACATGACTACGGATAAGACAGCAGGATTTATTCTTAATGAAGAGGCAGTTAAAAGATTAGGCTGGAATAGTCCCGCACAAGCCATAGGCAAAGCGGTTCAATGGGTGCAGCCTAATACGATAATAAAAAGCGGAAAAGTGATTGGGGTGGTGAAGAACTTTAATATTACTCCACTTAAATCTGCTGTGCAGCCATTAGTGATGCACTATTTTCCCCAGCGCTTTCAATACTTGTATATACGATTTCATCAAAACAACGGGAAGACTGTATTAACAGCCATTCAAAAACAGTTTAATCAATTTTACCCAAAGCAATCTTTTGAATACAGTTTTTTAAATGAGACATTGTATAATTTGTACAGCAGCGATCAAAAGCTGAGTATAATTTTCTTTTACTTTTCTTTTTTAGCCATACTCATTGCATGCCTGGGAATATTAGGCCTATCACTATATTCTATTCAGCAGCGCATAAAGGAAATAGGCATCCGCAAAGTATTGGGAGCATCCGTATTTAGCATTACCGGCGAGTTACTACAAGAATTTGTGCAACCTGTGATCCTTGCCTCCTTGATTGCAACTCCAATTGGATGGTATGTTGTATACCGATGGCTGGAAAATTTTGCTTACCACATTCACATTAGCTGGCTGGTCTTTTTGCTTACTTTTTTAATAGTGCTGGCACTTGCAATAACAACGATAGGAGTACAATCCATAAAAGCAGCCATTGCTAATCCGGTGAAAAGTTTGAGAACGGAATAACTGATTGGGTACTTTTACCATGTTGGAGTATTGAATTCGAAGTCCGCCATATGGTACCAATAGCATAGCAAGAAGCTTTATAGTTACCTTTTCACTACTTGTCACTGAAGACAGTGGCGTGGTACAATATGGTATTGCTAAAAAGAGTCGCGCTTCGTGACGCTTTTGCATTTATGCAGCAACAATAATATTACTTTCTATTCTTTTGGGTATATTATCTAGTTCTATAAACGTAACTCCTTTATGTTTGGTCATCCCTTCGAATTTCTTCGAAAGCCGGTAATCAGAACGGCTGGCTACTTTACGTGCCTTTGCCATAGAAACAATAGGTACCATTGCTCCTATTGCGAGTACTTTATCAATCAAAAATTTAAGATCACCCTCTCCACTAAACAAGTATAATGCTAATTCTTCGTTTACATGGATGAGAATGTCATAGGTTAATTCAACATCGCAATTGCACTTCCATGAGTACTCCGGTGCGAGGGCTATGTCAAGAGCCAACCACAGCCGATTCCTGCAGAACAATATGGATGGTTCAACCTGGATTGATAAAGCCATTGACTTTCAGGGAGCATATCCCTATTCTCGTTTTTGCGAGAAAAAAGGAAGCAACGGAGGATTATATACGGTAAATATTCCGGTAAGAAAACATTTTATGACCTACAGTGAATTTGATCATGCCTTAAGAGAGGCCAGGTGGAGTGCCGACTACATAGGTAATGATAATCACTTCCTAAATTGCAAAACGACCCGGTGGCAAAAAATAATTTCGAATTTACAGCTCTCAATGGTACTGGAGAGTTGGACTCCTATTCCGGACAAAAATCAAAAATACTGGTTGAGGCAAAGACCATCATCAAAACTATAATGTCGAAAGCCGCCGGGGCCCACAATGATGTACGGGACAAAGGGGGCAGGGCAATTTATTTGAGAAGCCCTGAATAAGTAACCTCCAGCTATTCCTTGGAGTACAGAATAGCTCGAAGACTTTTAAAAAGAGGAACAAATTCGTAGAAGTCGCAAAGGTGCGGATAAGGCTGTAGCAAAAGAACCATTCTCTTGTCGAAAAGAGTATGTGATAAGATGTAGAGGTCATGTCAGTTATAGAAGCAGAATATTTTGAAGAGATCAGGCAAAAAGGAGAAGGGTACTATAAAAGTTTGCAACCTCTTTACTGCCCTTATTTAAAAGATAAGGTACATTTTACTGCCGAAGGATTGGAGCACATTAAATTCAAGCGCAGACATACTGCCAGACTAAAGCAGGATCAGTACATGCGTTTTAAGCTGTTGAAAGTAATTCCTGTTGTTTTAGGTGATTCAAAGACGGTGCAAGGGATATGGGAGACAAAGGAGTTTCAACGGGTGCACAAACATAATAGGTCGGAAACAATGTTAGTACCTGTTACCTATTACGAGTTTATTGCCGTAGTGGAGGAGGTAAGAATAAAAGTAATTGTAAAAAGGACAGCTTCTGGGCCATACACCTTTTGGAGTATTATTCCATTTTGGGGTATTCAGCAATCTGGTACAAAGCGTAAGCTCTACTCTGGTCATCCAAAAGAAGATTAAATCTAAAAAGCCAACCTCTTACAGTCAGCTTTTTAGATGGTGTTTGGTTACAGCTTACTTGTTGCCGTGAGAGGGCGAACCCTCCAAACACCTGTAGGAAGTATAGTGGTATGCAAGTATGTTGTCAAGAGTAATACACTTTCTTTATTATACGTTGGTAGGATAATCAAGCGAATAAAGTCTGTCCAATTGTTTTTTCATTTATTGAATTTGGCATCCATCTTAATACACCTTTTATCAACGCCTTTGTTAAGCCTGAAGTGTTAGTTATTTTTGCAAATTGCCAGGAAGCATTTGTTATATAGGCTGCCTTTTTGATTCGCACCTGCTCGTATGTTTTTAAACCCTTTTCAATATCAGTATTAGAACGTAGTTGTTGTGTCAAAACATAAGCATCTTCTATAGCTTGAGAAGCACCTTGTCCTAAATTAGGTGTTGTTGCGTGAGCCGCATCTCCAAGTAAAGCTATTTTTCCATCAGTCCAACTTTTAAGCGGTTTAAAGTCAAAAAGGTCAGTACGTATTATATCATTTACGTTACAGCTATTAACTAATTGTTTTATTATTAAGGGGAATTTGTAGCATAATTCCAAAAGGTTATATTTTAAAGTTGCAGGGTTATCTTTTCCCCCTGCTTTTTCATAGTTTGTAATAAATACATAAGCTTGTTTGTTATTGATTTTTGAGTAACCCACTCTTAATCCTTTTTTGTCAGACCAAACTTCATACATATTACCTTCTTCATTCGGGAAATCAAAATCAGTTACAAATCGCCAACAGGTTTGTCCAGAATATCTCAATTTGGTATCTGGCTGCATTTGCAGCCTTGCGTTAGATTTTATTCCATCGGCACCAATTAGAAAATCTGCTTCCACTTTTGTTTCGTCATCAAATTCTGCAATGATTGCATCTTTTGTTTGTGTGTAAGACTTAAACTTTTTACCTAAAATAATAGTGTCTTTTGGAACGAATGAAGCTAATATCTTTTGTAAAATGGCCCTGTGTATGGCGACAGTCGTAAACCTGTGCTTACGTTCAATACTTTTACCTATTATCTCTGATATAGGTTTAAAATTAAGGTCAACAATACTTATTTTTTCAAGCGCTTTTCCTGCTGTTATTATGTCTTTTGAAATTCCAAGCTCCTCATACACTTTCAGTCCATTAGGCGCTACCCAAATACCTGCTCCCACCTCCTTTATTTCGTGCGACTGTTCATAAATTGTAACACTTATTCCTTCTTTAGCCAAGGCTATGGCAGTCGTCAAGCCCCCGATTCCTGCACCAATAATGATTCCTTGGCTCATCTGAGAATTGATATGTGTTATTTACTTACTTGCGATTGTAGATTTAAGTTACTATTAATATTTGGTATGTACCATTGCGAAATGATATATCAAAACAAGATCTGCATAGCCGGTGGGGCTAAATGGAGCCTGAACCGGGTAGAAGACTGCTACCTTAAAGCTATACAGATACCGGACTTTTTTTCTTGAGACATTTCTAAAATGACAAATAATTTTTCATGTTTAAGTGTTTTTTCTAACTTTATACTGTTTTTTAAGGGTTTAGGGTTGAAAAAACTGCCCCTGTATTTACAGGGGCTTTTTGCTTTAGTAATATAGTTTATTACTAAAATAGTGTACCTTCTATCTCATTAAATAGAAATTTTTGTATTTATATTTGCGAAGCGGCAGTTTTTTCAACATCCGCTCTTATAATTGCTCCTGTGAAAGCGGGAGCTTTTTATTTTTGCACATTTTTGCTGTAGTTTATTAATAGAATAATAACTTATGACGGATGAAGAAACTTTTACAAATCACCATGAAACGGATTGATTGTCATATTAAATACGTTACAGCGTAAAAGCTGCTGCCCTTTTCGATGTGAGCAATTTTGAATAATGCAGAGCCAAAAAATTTAGACTTTCAATCAGTATGTTTTAAATTATTTTTATACATCGCATACTCACCCTACCCACGATTTTGATGCTTTTTTAAACGGCGAGTGAGCGATAACTATCTATGTATTCTGCCTAAAAGCTTTAGGGCTTCAAGCCTTATAGAGGGAACACATACACTATATTATTAGTTATTAATGATGTCGAGCACCAATTAAGTGCATTTAAGACAGTATTAAGGAAGATGGATGAAATAAGGAATAAATGCAATTTTGTATCTGAGTATCCTACGCGAAATCAGTTCTCTACCAATTATTCTTCAAAATCTTGACACATTTACTAATATACTTACTCTCCAAGGGCCTTCCTCATTTTAAACATCAGTCATTGGAATTCCTGGATTGTTCATAATAGAAATATGTTCTTTAGTAGGCTTTGACTTAACGCTATTTTTTATAGCACAGCAGGGATAGATTATTTAATGTTATCATAACTTCCTAAGTGAGTTGCCACAAGTCTTTTTAAGAACAGTCGGTTTTACAAATTGAAGTCGTTGTAACAACAGACTCTGCAATACAATGCCAGCAATACTTTAAGTGATCTAAATTTCCTTCAATATAAAATTTATCGAAACAAATTTGTAAAAACTTTTGGCAACTCACTTAGTATACAGATAAAACAAAAATGCACTGTCCATAGATATGGTTGTCAGTTATTGTACTCCCGATAGCAGCATACATCTGTTCATTCTATGTCTGCAAGAAACACGTGTAAGGTGTTTTTACTAGTGGGAAATAGGGAAAAACATTCTTTTTATTAATTGAAATATTTTATAATTTACCTTTTAAAAAGCGGCGGCTTGTTCTCTAAATGCTTAACTTTAATAGGGATTCAAGCGGGGCCGATTTTGCCTTTTCTGATTTTTTACCCAAAAGCACACTTAAAAACCTTAATGTGAGATTTTGCTTGTACCAGTACTTATATTACTGCCCAAGTTGCTGTTTATTGCTTAAAGGTATAGTTTCAATTATCTAGCAAAGTTCACTGATTAATTCATTCAAATATACATATGCATATAATAGAGTAAAGAATACCTACCATTAACTATAAAAGCGGGCAAGCAATCAGTTTTCTATTAATAGATCGGAAAATAAGGTTTATTCAGCTACATGCTTTTCTATTTATATAATGTAAATAAAGAGTAACAATGAAATCAAAAAAAATATCCCGAATTGTTCTAACTGCTATTGTCTTATTCTTAGTTTATTTAGCTGTCGGGTATCTACAAAATATCTCGGATACCTCTGCTGGAAAAATTGTTCAGATAATATCATTATTAAGCTCGGGTATATTGTTTCTATATAAATTTTTAGCATCACAAATCCCAGATTTTCAAAAGTTCGGTGATGCCCTGTCTAATACGCTAACTCGACTGTTATTTAAAAAAGCAGGCATAAGAAGTGCTATAAACGAGTCCCCAACTGTAATTACAGACATTAATGCTGAACAATTGAGAAAAATAAAAGCAAAATTATTAGACGGGGTAAATAAAGTATGTACTCAAATACAGAGTAACATACAAAAAAGCAGTATTATTATTTCTAACCAATATGAAATAACTCAAGAAGAACTTTTTTTTGACAGTTTTAAAGCGTTTAAACTACAGACACCAGGTCATAAGGCTCAAGTATACTCGTATGATTCTTTTGAATGTAATGTCATTACCGGCAATCCCGGCAATGGAAAAACCTATTGCCTAGTCAACAAAATTTTGAATAAAATAGAAAAAGTAAATGCTGCCAGACAAAACAATGATTACTCTTCTAAAATTCCTATTTACATTTCTTTAAGCTCCTGGGATTATCATAGCTCCTTAAAAGACTGGTTATTTGAATCTATATCAAATCTGTATAGCAATATTCTTACTCAACACGACATCGGCATTCTTTTAAGCAGACAGGAGCTCTTCATTTTTGCTGATGGGCTGGATGAAGTTCCGCTTGAGAACCAAAAAGATTGTTTTGCAGCGATAATAGAGTTCTCAAGAAGTAATGATATTATTTTCTGTTGCAGAGAAGAGGAATTACGTTTACTAGTGGTAGATGAAGAGACTGACAAAGTAGATAATATTACAATCCATGAATTGTTACCGCTATCAAAAGATAAAGTAAACGAAACAATAAAAGCATGTAAATCAAATTATAAGGAGATTATTCATTTTCTAAGCACCAGACAACAATTATATGAATTTGTAAAATTCCCATTAAGGTTGAACTTATTTCTAAGGGTGTATGACTATTCACCAAATAATTTAAAACAGCAAATTGGCAGTAACATTTCAGATGATCAGATTGAGAGACTGCTCTGGGAGCAGTATGATGAGCAAATCTTTGAAAATAAATATGCAACGATAGGAAAGGGGCTGCTATACCCACAGGAGGCTTTCCGAACCTATATTACATGGCTGGCAAAGAAAATGAATAGCAATTCCTTTTTTATTGAAGAAATGCAGCCAGTATGGTTGGATAAACCAATATCCTCCTTTTTATATTACTTAATGTCTCGTCTACTATCATGCGCAGTTCTTTCTGTTGGTATAGGATTCTTCCTTGCAGAACCTTTCGATTTCATTGGTAATTGTTTATGTGCAAGCTTGTTTATTGTCTTATTTACAATGGCATTCAATAAAATCAATAAAAAAGTATTTACTAATGCAGGGTTAATGGTGGTTATCTTTTCAATTCTTCTTATTCTGATTACCTCTATTTACCAAGGGTTTGCAGTTCCAAGAATTACAAGTGACATGTTGGGGATATTTTCAAAGACAGAGGCTTTTGCAGGATTCTTAGTGGGTTTATTCCTGGGGGTAATCTTCGGGTTCAGAAAAAGCAAGCAAACTCCGGCTGCCGATATTAGTCCAATGCAACGACCTAATGAAAAATATTTTTTTAGTTTAAAAAGTGCTTTGAAAACTGGCAGTATTGGTGGTATTGGCATAGGTTCGTTTTTAGGTATAGCTGCCTACTTTATTCATTCTACATTCCATAATAATTATTTTGATAGATGGTTGGAAGCAAACGTAGAAACATTTATGGGCTTTCTTCCCCTTTCACTAGGTTTTAAAATAATTGCCTTTGGGATGATTGCAGGATTTTTCATGGGGTTTCTTATCTTTTCCTTATTAGGAGGAAGGCAAAAGAAACTAATCAATCAGGAGAGTAATGCAATTAAGACAGTAGTTAGTCAGAAAGAAGATTTTACACTGAATTTAGGAATTAAGAAATCTTTGAAATTCTCTCTTATTTATGGATTTTGTGTAAGTACTATTGTTGCAATCGTTTACGGTTCATTTATTTATTTTTTAACCAAAGACATAGATAGTTTATATAGAGCAGCTTTTGTTGGTATTGGTGCCGGTATTATTGCTCTTCTTTGGTTTGGTGGATTTGAATTTATTCAACACTGGACTCTGCGGTTGTATTTATTCTTGTATGGAATAGCCCCGTTTCAGTATTCTAAATGGTTACATATAGCCCAGGAATTAGCTATCATTAGACGGGTAGGCTCCAGTATACAGTTTTACCATCCTAATTTGAAAAGCTATTATGTATCACTGCAATTAGAAAGTTCAGATACCAAAATTCTTGATTTAAAAAAATCCAGAGCATTGGTTTTTATCAATTGCATAATGATATGCTTTCTCCTGCTAATTATTGCCTATCCTTTCGTAAACAGGTTTCTTTTACATTCATACTGGCGACAGCAAAATGACTTCCAATTAATCAGTGAAAGCCCGTTTATTAAAAAGGTAAATGGCACAACCATACACATCGGTAAAGCCGGAATGCTTACCATTAATGCCCGTGGCCGCGTCAAATTAGGTACTTTTACAGGATCAGCAAACGCAACCGGAACTGAGATCGCACTGTTAGGATTTCCCATAAGTGATGTATATGATGTTGTTCCTGCGTTTAAACAAGGCGCATTGCTATTTTGGACAAGTAGTATTCAACATTGGAGACCGATAAAAACTACGGGGACGTTGCTAACTCAAAGCAATGTTGATTCCTGTGTACAAACAGGTGCTGGTGAAATAGTGAAGTTCCAGTTCAATGACTTGGAATGGCACAATAACTCCGGACAGTTAAAAGTATTCTTGTCCTTAGCAGACACCTGTAGCACAAAAAATTAATTACGTGAGAAATAAAAAAATAATGTTGTTAGCAATACTACTGATAGGAATATTAGTTCTTATACCTGTTATCAATGTGGTGCGTGCCTACTTTATGAAATATCCAAGTCAGGAAATAATCAAAATAGGACATCGCGGAGCAGCAGGCCTCGCTCCTGAAAATACCTTGTTTGCCATTGATTCCGGTCTCTCATACCATGTCAATTACATAGAAATTGATGTAAGGGAAACCCGGGACGGGCAAATTATTGTAATGCATGATAAAACAGTAGACAGAACAACCAACGGCACTGGTGCAGTTGATGATTTGACCTATCCGGAGATTGCTGAATTAGATGCCTCGCAGGGTTTTAAACAATACAGTGTAGTTAAAGTGCCATTATTACGAGATGTTTTGCTACGAATAAAAGAGTCTACCGCTAAACTGCTAATAGAAATAAAAGATCCATCCTTATACCCAGATATACTTTCAAAAATTGAAGCAATTCTCAAGGAAACACAAACACTTGACCAGGTGGCTATCTTTTCATTTGACAAAAGCATACTTGGCAAAGCAAAAGGAATGTTTCCAAAGGTAGAAACAGGCGTTTTTTCCATTAGTTTTGAATACACGTTTCAAAATGTTGAGTATATAAGCCCTAATTGGATTTCCGTTTTATACTTTCCCTCTATAATTGACAGCATACACAAACACGGAAAAAAGGTATTGGTTTGGACTCCTGATAATGCATTTTGGATGAAATACTTATTGAAATGGAAGGTTGATGGAATTATTACTAACCGCCCTGATATATTGAATTCTGTTTTATATTAAAAATTGATTCCGATGAAAAAAATATATTTTTTAATGGTGCTACTATTCTATGTTGTACACCTTCAGGCGCAAAGTATTGATGAACTCAAAACTGCCTTAGTTACAAATGGTCAAAAAATACAGGCCATTCACCATTACCCAAAAAACATTAAGGACGGGCAATGCCACCATGTTGAAGTTACAGCTATTACCATTAACGGCAATCAGGTGACAATTACAGAGTCGTGGTCTAATTGGTTAGGCAAGAAAGCAAACACAATCTTACAGGGCAAAATGGAAGGGAATATGGCTACAGGAGCATGGAAATCTAACTATAGCAGTGGAGCATGGTCTTATAATTTTTCCAGTCGCACAGGTCAGTGGAACAAAACACGGAGCACATTTGACCGATTTAGTGAATGGAAAAAGTTAGAGTTTACAATCATAAATGCGAAAAATATAAAAGATGGCTTTTTTGATTGCCCGTAATTAGCTGTGTGTTACAAATCAATCTATGTATTTTACGAGATATGGTGTATACTTGTGGAAATAGATTTCTCGTTGGAAGTAAGGCTTTTTCAACATTAAGTTACTCCCGATAACCCTAAATACATCAATGTAGATTTAAACATTTTAAGTTTAATGATAGAATAAAAGAATGGAATCTATAATTTATAGTTCAATTAATATAGCACTCGTGTTCCCATCATTGTATTTACTATTGCTGCATCACTATCGAATGTATAGTAGTCCTCTTCTTTTCGTACGAGAATGATGGCGTCTATATATCTTGCTTTTATGTTTTGCCAAACCAGCAAGGAGGATTGCAGTTCCTCTTGTTCTTGTTGTTGGCTCTTTACTGTTGTCATAAAATTTATTTTTTCTGTGTACAGAAATGATTATGGATTGAAATAAGAGGCAGAGCATTGCATGCTCCGCCCCATGGCTTTTCTTAACCTGCCTGTGTTGCAGTATTTGTTTCCGCAAACGGTATTACAGTGGTTTTGTTGAGCAAATAATTGAAAGGACTAAAATGGTATGTCATTTTCCGGTGTTTTTACATCTGCGCCATTAGCTGGTTGATGAATGATTTCTGCAACAAATTTCTGTTCATCAACAACGTACTTTTTAGTGACCATGCTATGCATTTTGATATGGTTGCAGTGAACATTCAATGAGGCTTTTGGCTTACCATCTGTATCCACATAAGCAGTGGCGTATATTCTGCCACTGATTTCCACTACTGCACCTTTGAGAAGTTTTGCTGCAACAGCAGTGCTTATCCAATAACTGCACCTTACAAACTGTGTGATTTGTTTAGTTTCTGCTGCGCCTTTAGGCTTGTAGTAATGATTAATGGCAAGGGTAAAATTGACTACCTGCCGTTCATCTTTGAGTGTACTAACAACTGCATTAGCTGTCAGTCTGCCTGTAAGTTCCATAACGGTGTATTTTAAGTATTAATAAATGCTAGTAAACGAGTTAGCGATTAGCAAATAAGGTGAGATCTGTTGCCTGTACCTTGTTAGGGTAATAGGGATGGGAATGTCGCCGGAAGAGGTAGTAAATAGTTATATCCTCATTGAGCATAATTGCCCATGCTGCCTGCAACGATTTGGAGCGGCTACAATGCTTGCTGCATTGTATTTCCCATGACATGCGCATTAGTTGTGATAATTGTTGTGTTTGCATATGGTGAGATTTATGAATTACTAATGGTTGCTGCGACAAACAGGGCAAAGGCATCTTGCTTTCTTCTGGTTTTTTAGCTTGCGCTCCAACTGCCGGTCACCCTGCTCCCATACTTTTACTACGTCCCATTGAATACCGAGACGGTTAACAGCAGCTAATAACTTTGCACCCTTGTTACGCTTATGTCTTTTAATGCGTGCTTGTAAATTGCCATCTACAAAACCAATGTAATGCTGTGCATGGTGTAGCTTTTCGGAGAAGTGAATCAGGTAAACCATAAAACCCCATTTTGTAAAAGAAAAAACAGAAAAAAAGAAAGCTCTTCAATACGGCAGGCTGCGAAAGCGCCAAAAGGAAACGCAATAAATGAGGGCTTTTGTGCGAGTGGATAGAGTGTTTATGGCGGAAGCTTTTGGCAGCTTTTAAGGGGTACTGTGCAAGGGCAGCAGCCTGCATAGCTTTGCTGCTCTTTTTGTCTGGTTCTTTACAAAATGAAGCATGAGAGCCTTATGTAATGGTTGAAAAGTAGCCCATGTATGCTTGAGTATTTAAAGTATGCAGGTTTGAACAAGAAGAGCTTATACACAGCTCTTGAACAGGAGCATTTGACTTATAAAAGTCAATATGGTACAAATAAGGTGTGCTTGTGGTCGAAAGACTTGTTCGGACAAGAGATCTCTAAGCCGAAGCCAGGCACAATAAAAAGCATCCCATACAAGGGTGCTTTTTAGTTTTTTAGTTTCATTACACTCCAGAACATTGTTTGTCCGGCACCTATTTTCTTTAGCACTACTTTTATTTTTACATCCTTATTTCTTCCAACCTCAGCGATAATAGACCAATATGCAACTTCTTTTTGTGGAGAATTACTTTTTCTCTTCTTAGGCTCAATAGTTTGTTTATACTCAGCGACTGCACTTGCATATTTAAGGACCGGAATAACCAAAGGAAATAGTTTCAGTTTATGTAGTATATCTTTAATGGTTCTGGCTTCTCCAGCACCATGATATTGAAGATGGTGAAAGCCTTGTGCGTTAAACACAACTTCAGTAGCTAAGCAAGGGCAGTATATTTTACCTATTTGCTTATACTCCTTTCTGGTTTCTTCAATACATTTCTTGCAGTATTCTCTTGGTGCATCAGTATCCATTCAGTGAAGTATATCACCACTGGTTACTTGAAGAATATTGATAATAATATACCTATAAAATCTTGTTAAGTTAAATTATTATAAAGTTCCTTTATATATAGGGGAATATTTCACCACAGTTAGTTTGCCGCTCTTTTGTCTATTGCTGTACAAAATGGATACTGAAAGCAGTTTTTATTGACCGAAACGCTGTACTCTACTTCAACTACATAAGGCGCGATACCTTAGTACTACCTTGACTTTATCATCCTACTATAATATCACTATTTACAGTAAGATAGTTTCTTATACCTGTTTCGGCAGGAAAAACCGATTAAGTACCTTAAAACTATAGTGTGATGACTACTACAAACATTAGGCAGCCTCAAGCTACCAGTGATCAGCTACAGCGTATTAAGCGATTGTTAGAAGCCAGTGATATTACTATCGATCTAAGAGCTTTTGAATTCACCGTGCAAGAAGCCCAGGATATTATAGAGCGGTGCAATCTTATTGAAGATGATGTTAAAGCGAGAGTTGCTTACTTGCTTAAGAAACTTGCCATTCATGACCTGCGCTTCGAACCTGCAGTTGGTGATTTCGATCTAGTAGTCCCTGGTGATTATGAACCTTACCTCCTGCTTGAAAGATGTATAACTAACAACTGGTTTGGGTATGATAATGAAGAGATAACTCAATATGTAAGCGTTATTACAGCATCTCCACCCTGTGTTCTGGAACGTGGTAAGACCTATGGCGTTAAGATTCATCCTTTTGAAGAGGGGAGTATAACAGCCCCAGATGCGCAAGCATTTATAACCTCCCAAAACGGTATTTTTGTAGGAGCGCAGGGATTACTGTTAACCGTATTGTTGTACCCTGATCAATTGCCTGATCTTAATTGGGTTGTTAGATACATCTATTCCTTTTCAAGTGAGCATCTTGGTATAGAAGTAACCGTACGTAAATCAGATGATGCATTCCGTTTTAGAGCCCGCGAAGTTGGATCTAACAGTAAAAGGCTGTTAGTAGGCAAGTATGTTCTTTATTTTTATGAAAAGTAGTAATTACAAATCCTTGTACCTCATACAGGGATTTTATTTTGACAATCAATCTGTACTGGAAACTTTTTACCATATGTTGGCGTAGTGATGTAAAACTGAAATGTGCATATTAGGTATGGACGTACACCAATCTCAGGAAAAAATGTACTACCACAAAATGAAGCATCTACGCTGCAGAACACCTTTTTCATAACAAACGAGGCATATTCCTTGTTGATGAAGATGAAGAATACGGAAGAAGAGGATGAGGAACTAACTATCTTAAAAGTACTAACAGAATTTTCAGTTAAAAACGAATGTTATGTCAATTGCCACACGTCGTCAATTTTTAAGTCAAATGGCAGGAGCTACTGCGTTTGGCTTATTGTATAATGCATGTGCTTCGCATAAAAATGCAGCAGCAACTGTAAACTCCAAAAATATGCTCGGTGGTTTCTTTGAAATCTCACTTGCCGAATGGAGCTTTCATCGTGCTTTATTTTCAAACAAGATGACCAATCTTGACTTCCCCGTTGTTGCAAAACAGCAGTACGGCATTAACGTAGTGGAGTACGTAAACCAATTCTTTAAAGACAAAGCGAAGGACACCAATTATTTAAATGAGTTATTGAAACGATGCAACGATAATGGAGTACGGAACCATTTGATCATGTGTGATGGCGAAGGTGAACTGGGCGATTTAGACAACGCAAAAAGAATGCAGGCAGTAGAAAATCATTACAAATGGGTAGATGCTGCTAAGTATCTTGGATGCCTTACCATTCGCGTAAATGCCTTTGGTGTAGGTAGTGCTGAGGATGTGCAAAAAGCTGCAATGGATGGTATTGGCCGCTTAACTGAATATGCAGCTAAACAAAACATTAATGTAATAGTTGAAAATCATGGCAGCTATACGTCCAATGGAGAATGGATGGCAGGTTTAATGAAAGGTATTAACCGTTCAAACGTGGGTGTGTTGCCCGACTTTAATAATTTCTGTATCAAAAGGGAAGGTGGTCAGCAATGGGGTGGTAAGTGTATTGAAGAATATGACCGCTATAAAGGTGTTGCCGAAATGATGCCCTATGCAAAAGGCGTAAGTGCCAAGACTATAGATTTTGATGCAAATAGTAATTGTACAGAGACTGATTATTATAGAATGCTGAAAATAGTTAAAGACTCCGGTTTTCGTGGGTACATGGGAATAGAATACGAAGGCGACAAACTAAGTGAAGAAGAAGGTGTACGCAAAACAAAAGGGTTGCTGGAAAAGGTTGCGGCAAGTATGAGCTAGCTGCTAATTAATCCTGTATATAATTGTGTAAACGGCAATTGAAAAATCCATTTAGTCCTTTATCGGATAAGAATGAACGTTCCACCCAAGTTCTAAACTATAATCAGGCAAATGGACATCGATCACATTTTTATTTTTACTGATACTAACGGAAGAATTGCTGATGAGCTCATCTCATTCGGACTCACTGCTAATGAGAGCCGCCTTCACCAGGGACAAGGCACTACGAATCGAACTTTTTCCTTTGAGAATTTCTTTTTGGAAATTGTATGGGTTCATAATGAACAAGAAATAAAAAGTGATTTGGTAAAACCAGCAGGTCTTTGGCAAAGAGCGGAATACTTCAAAAATAATTACTCTCCATTTGGACTGATTCTCACAAACAACGAAGAGTGTGACCATTTATTTGAGAACGCTTATAAATATCAACCCGAGTATTTTCCACAAGGAATGGCTTTTGAAATTCTACAGAACAATAATCAACCCGACTTGCCTTGGACTTGCAGAATGCCATTTAGAAGAGAAAAGAACACTGAAAGAGAAGTAACTCATAAAAATAAAATACATTCTCTTTCAAAAGCGACTTTTGAATATACGGGAAGTAGCGGTGAAAGTTTCCTAGGTCACTTCAACAATGAAAAGACCATTCAGTTTATCAAGTCTGACAAAGCCTGGTTAACACTAACCTTTGATAATAGCAAACAAGGGCTAAGAAAAATGTTTGAACCATTACAGTTGACAATTGAATATTAAGAATAGTGAACAAAAAAACCAGCCGCTAACAGGTGCATTAGAAAAATGATAGCTTTAGTATTACATTGCGACGGTATAACTTTAATCAACATGAGAAAGTAAGTGGGACAGCCCTCATTCTAATCCTATAAATTTTCAAACGCTCTTCCCATTAGGGGAATTCTTTTTGCCTTTCGGCAAGAGAGTGACTATTTTACCTTGCAAACGACAAAGCAGCTTTTTGAAAGTAGAACCACAATTCGTTCAACTCGTGTCTTGGATCCAAGAGGATTCGGTACAAGAGGTCTTTTTAAAAGAGCTAAAGGTATATGTGTTGCCACTAACGAAAATACATTGTATGTAACATGTGAATTATAAAAGCCAGTATTTACTGGCTTTTTAATTTGTACTTCCATGTACCAGTGTACGTAAAACCTTGTGATGTACCAATATTTAAATCTATTTCTAATGCTTATGCGGCTTGAGGGATAGTGTCTAATCCAATACCTAAATTTATTCCATTACCACATTTAGAAGAAGTATTCATAGCATTTAATAATAAGGAATTCAACACTCTCGAATTTTTTACCAGCGTATAAACTTTTATCTATGGCTGAACCATAAAAGTCTGATGAATTACTTCGATTTGAATTAACTCAAGTTAACGAATATGTCAGAGCCATGTTTGGACATCAAGTTGGCTGGTTTAGCTTTTTCTAGGTGTCAACTATCTCGCAATTGGTTGGTTTATTGGTAAAGATGTAGATAAAGAAATAAATTTTGCAGCTCCAATTATTTATTTGGCAATTTTTTTCATTATCCAAAATGTACACTGATGATTAACACGTTTTTTACTGTAGCTGTTTTCTTGGCAATACTGCTCTTTACAACGAACATAGTTTCTAAACAGGCAGGTAGCAAACAAATCCAAAAAATACATTGTGATTGTTACATCAGCGATACAGTTAAATAATACGTGTCCATAATAATTTATTGGATTGTCAACTAAAACATTTTAATAAGTAGTTGTATCGGTCACAGTGAATATAGAAATGATAATTAATACGGCTTTAAACAATTCTTTCCATACAAACAGTAAAAGTCAGTCCACACGTACTGCCAGTGCTGCTTGAATTTCTGCTATCTACTAACAAGGTAAAATCAAGCGAATTGTAATGGAGTATCCTATTAATAATCATCTCTTCCATTTACTTAACGCGAGCATTTCAGAACTACTAATAGTTCTCCTGTAAAAATTAGAGGGACATGACGGCATCATATCCAATCAGCGAAGTAAAAAGTAGGTGTTGTTTAATTTTCAATTATGGTTATTAAAACAAGTGTGCCAGTATTGCAGCTTTGCCATTCTATAATACCATCTAATAGCTTTGCTCTATTCTTCATGTTGATAATACCCACTCCTTCTGCTATCTTTTGCACATCAAAGCCTACCCCATCATCCTTTATCTCAATTGCAAGGGTGCCATTATTTTCAGAAATGTTAATGTCAATGTTTTTTGCAGCAGCATGCTTTATGGCGTTCTGAATAGCCTCCTGCATAATTCTGAAAAGGATGAGTTGTTTATTTACCTCAAAGTATAATTTCTCCGGAGCGGATAAATGTAGCCTAACAGCATTTGCTGAATTTATCCGGCTTACTTCTGTAGTTAGATTATCAATAAGATTGAATTGCTCGAGCCACTCTTTGTTTAATGATTTAGAAAGTGAACGCAACTCCTTGATTGCTGTTCCAACTGTTTCTTCAGCAGTAATAAGGGGAATAGGAGTTTTATCAGCAAGGGTCATTTCAGCGATTCCGAGGAGCATTTTGGCAGTACTAAGGAGTTGCCCTATATTATCGTGCAACTCTTTTCCTAAATCTGCAAAGGTTGCTTCCTGAACTTCAATTTGGGATTGTAGCAGTAGCTTATTGAATTCTTCCTCTCTTTGTATTTTTTCACGTAGAAAGATTTCCTGTCTTCTTTTATAATTGATAATAGCAATTATAATCCCTATAGATAGGATAACTACTATCAAGGATACTCCAATTACTGTGACATATATTTCTTCTGAAATCTGTAACATGCAATACCTATTAACAACAATATATACAATAGGTAATTACAAACGGAATTAATAATAGAGAACAATTTCGTCGCGGTCTCTGTTTTATGCGACAATAAGGTATTATATATTCCATCAAATGTCATTGTACCTGAAAAATAAATAAAAAAACCAAGTATGAACCAGAAAGTTGGTTTTTGAAACATTGTAAACTTATAATCAGGTTTAATATTCCAGAGAGAAATAATACACCAAACAATAATAAGCAAACTTTCAATATTGCAGTTGATACTTGGAAATTCATTAATTCCTTGAACCATTAAACTGATATACAATGAAATAAGCGTATAGCATGGGATTGAAAAAATCATCAGCCGTTTCAGAAAGATATTATCTATACCACTAAGCAATATAATTGTCGTAAGTGCATATTCCGCTATATTGAAATAATGATATAGGATGAAATGATGAAATTGATGCGTGCCAATGATTTCTGCCCATGCTTCCGTACAGATTGAAAGAAAAAGTAGCAATGAAAGCATTTTCACCTTGAAAAAATGTAAATAGTATAAGCTAGCAATAAAGCACATTACCATTAGGATATAGTACAGATACACTAGCATATTTTACATCTTCTCTTTTGCATATTCGTAGAAAGTTTTTATGAAATCTGCGGTACTCATTTCAACTACTTCTGCTCTATCAACAATAAAGTCGCTCATAAATTTTATCTGCTCGATTCCATGAATGGGTGGCGATCCGCCTCCATTTCCCTTTTCTTCATATTGCGGGGTGGAATGAACGTCAATTCCAGCTAACAGCCGATTTTCATCTATCTCATTTAGAGGCTTTTGGGCTGCTCCTTGTTCGTCGATGTTATGTGCGATAGTTAGAATACTACTAAGTTTTATGGTATTTTTTTCGCAGTCTACTCCTTCTAAAACAAGGCTAGCATCCTTTTTGTCTTTAGCCGGAATAGCAAAGTAGAACCTAATATACTCGCACTTTTCCTGTGCTAAAATTCTAAATATCGAAGCTTTGCTAAATTCGACCCATAGAATATTTGCAAAAGCAGGATCTGTAACTTGCTTACGGAATCTATCTATCATCAAAGGAGCACAGGCGGCTGTTACGGGCATACCATGATGCCTACCTGAAGTACAATCAGAGTGGGGTTGTTCTACTTTAATATCAGTAAGCTCATCTTTGATATTGAAGCCCCTTAAGATCATTGTTTCATTTGATTCGTTCATGGGATGTAGTTTGATGTTATTAATTGGTTTTGGATTACAATTTAAAAACTATTACCGGAAGAAGTGCACTTTTATATAGTATAAAGCTATTAATATCTTCTAAGGATTACACCAGAAAAAAACTGGATTTTAAACATGAAAATTCACCTATTTTAAATGCTGAAATTGTTGTATACGGAATTATTTTAAAAATGCATTTATAGAATTTATTGTGAACAATTAATCAGCTAATTATCTAATGTATATGCAAAAAGCCCCTATGATGATTAACAACTATTGCGAATGGTAATTAGTCAAATCAAAGTATTATACAACCTAATCAACAGAATGAATAAGCTCTTAACTTAGTTCAAATGTATATTGATGTATAGGGGAAAAATACGGTATGTCGCCCCTGGGAATTACCCTTGCACCACAAATTTATTATTATCAACTTTGGACTAGTGCTCAATCTATAAACTGATCACATGAAAAAAGCTTTAACTGCAATACTTTTTATCCTATGTCATTATTTAGGAAAATGTCAGGATGTAAATAGTACTATTTCTCCTGATATAATCAAGTTTGACCTAAGTACGAAAAGAACAGACAAGGCAATACCCTTTGACAGGCTATTTACTATTCAGGTGGACAACATCAATACAGATACTATAGATAGTATTATGGTAATAAAAATTGAATATAGCAATGGGCAACGTGAGCCGAAAAGCAATAAAAGTGGTATCGCCAAATTTGATATTATTCTTAAAAACGGTACTGGGTATAAGCTTGATAAAAGCATGCTATCGATATTCATGCCTCCCTTAAAACCCAACTCAGATTTTGATATTTTAATTCAGCACAAATTGTCACAAGAAAATTTGGACAGAGCTTTTAAATTAAATAATTTAATTTCTCAGCATATTGATGCTGGTGGAAAATTGCATAGTACTCCAGAAATGGAAGCACTGTTTAAAGAATTACAAGACTCTGCAAATAATTCCAACTATAGCTCTGTAAGAAATATTTTTAGAATTGGCTCTTTAGCAGAATATTTCGACACTGTTTATTATCCCTTAGACTCTTTGTATCAGCATTTAAAACAAATACCCATAGTTCAGTGTGATAGCTTAACAGACAGCGATATTGAAAGTTTTGCGTCTTACTTGTGTCAAAAATGTATTTCGAATCTTGATATCAATCGGATAGAAAATGTCATAATAAAAAAGCGATTTTCTGACCTATCAGCCGGTTTTCTAGAACTTGATAAAACGCAAACTATAGGGCTGACTAGCTTTGAGAAATTAGAGTCAAGGATCAATAGTATAGGCAATTGGATTAAATACTTCGATTCTATGCATGTTATCATCAATGAGCTACATGCGGTTTATCCAAACCTCTTCGTTGCTCTTGAAAGTAAAATTCAGAAGGTAATTAACTGTTTATCTCAAAATAAAGATAATCTATCTGCTGTAGATGATAGAATAAAGAAACAGATTTATGGACATACATCTCAGGCAATATGGTTGATTGGAAATAATCAGTCTAAAGATTTGCAAACAAAAGGAAGTAGTATTTTTACTGTTGATGCTGGATTAGCTGATATCTGGATACGAGATCTCGACAATACAATTGTTTCCATTCCGAAAATTTATTTAGGATTAAACATTTTTTTTAGATCAGTTAATAAAAATGATAAAGTAAAGCATTTGCCGCATAGTATTAAAGGGATTTATGAGGGAGAAGGTAAACTGATTGCACGGCAATCTCCTTTCCATTATATCGGTTTTACAGTAGGCTTTACGGTTGGAGCTATTAATAAAGCAAATTTTGATAACCTCTCTACGGGCACTTCCATTTTGGTTGGTCCAAGCGCACGGTTAGGTCCTTTTCGGATCAGTGGTGGATTCTCTTTTTTGCAAAGGGCTAATCTAAACCCATTAATAACGACTAAATCTACTGTAGTAGGGTATTACACTGCTGCTAGTTTGGATTTTGATTTATTGCAGGGAGTACAAAAAATTACAAGTATATTCTTTAAATAATTTATTATGCGCCAAGCATATTTTCTACTACTAATATTAAGTCTTTCTTCCTGTAGAAAGGAACATATTGATAGCATAGATGTGATTTCCAACCTTTCAATTTCTAATAAAGAAGGTTTAGTTGCTGACGGACAAACTTTAGTAAACATAACAGCCGAGATTGACAAGCGATCAGATTTGTCCAAACGTAATATAGTATTTAAAACAAGTGCTGGAACATTTACAGGCAATAATGATACAGTAATAACGATAAAAGCTGATTTTCTACAACAAAAGTTGATTGGGAAAGCAACCCTTAAAATGCCTATGATTCCTGGCAAGATAATCATCTCTGCTGAACCGGAAGTTAAAGTATCTTATGGTGACTTTAATTTAAAAGACTCAATAGAAGTTGCTCCATCCTTGCCATCCAGTATCAAACTTGAACCATCCTCAGTATCCGTAAAGACTGGTTATCAATCAGAGGTTCAGATAACGGGTACTTTGAAAAATAATGCAAATAAAAATGTCTCATTAGGAACCAAAGTAAAGTTTGAGGATTTTGATGAAAACGGACTCTCTATTCATGGCTCTTATCGCGCAGCCCAAGATGCATCTGATCAAAACTCGAAAGTAAGCACCTTCTATTCACCTGGATATTTGCCGATAGGCACTAAATGCTCTATCAAATGCTCGGTATTGGATAATTCTGGTGCAGTAGTAGCAAGTGATGTTATTTACCTAACTGTAATTGAATAAAAATATATAATCAAATGGAAAACAAAAATATCAAGCAAAGTAAACCTAAAAGGTCAAAACAATCACCGCATGTAGCAATTCGACTTACCAAGTTGAAAGCGGAACTAGTACCAGAACAATTAGAACACATCAAAGCTCAACTCCCAAGTATCATTGAAAAATTTAACGCAATTTTGGAAGAACATAATATACAAGATGTGGAAGTAGGGAGCCTAGCTTTGTTTAGAAAAAGATGTCCATCGGGCATGAAATGCCGTTGGGATCCAATACCTGGGGGACTTAAATGCACATGTGTTCCAATTTAAAAAAGAAGATTAATACTGTCTTAGTATTGTAAGTTATTAATCAATAATCTTGTTTAAAACAGTGAGAGTTGTTTATTCATCGGCATATCGGGATTGATCTTCTGCTGTTCTTCTGGTAATAGTTTCTTTGACTGTAATTTACTTGCATCAAGAATAGCATTTTTGTCGTAATACATTTCTTTAGTAAGTGGAAGACTAATAGCACTAAACGGTTTAGATGTTTGTCCGTTAATCATAAGCTTTAAATACATGGAAAACTTAGGTAAATTGATAATGTCTGTTGTGGTAAAAACTGGGTAAAATTCCTTTGCTACAAATTGAGCATCAGCAGCACCTAATTGAAAACTTATAATTGTCCCTACATTTCCAATGATAGCAGCGAGAACTTTCTCATTGAGTTGTTCTAGATACTGATGTGTCAAAAATAGTGATAACCCGTATTTACGAGCCTCTGCCAGAATAGAAGTGAATGCCAAGGTAACAAAGGAATGCATCTCATCTACATAGGTATAAAACGGCCTGCGGGCTATTTCAGGAGTACTGGAGCGCTTTAGTACTGCCTGCTCTAATGCTGTTAAGACCATACTGCCCAATAATGAAGATACTTCTTCTCCAAGGCTGCCTTTGGAGAAGTTACAAAGCAAAATCTTACCCTCATCAACAATCTCCTGCATAGTAATACTTCCTTGCTGTCCAACAATACCTTTAAGTACAGGATTAGCAGCAAATACCCCTACCTTATTAAGCACCGGAGAAATGGAATCCATGCGAAGTGTAGGAGGATACTTATCAAATTCATTAAACCAGAAGGAACGTATATGCACATCCTTTACATAATTCAGAACCTCATTTCTGAACTCTTTTAAAGTTAAGAGCGGTTGAACATCTAAAAGTGTGGCTGTAGGGTAGCATAGGAGTGTGCGGATAGAAAGAGTAAGAATGTATTCCAGTCGTGGTCCCCAGGAATCACTCCAAATCTTTTTGAAGGTAGATACCAGGCTACCTGCAATAGTATGCTGGTGTTCAGGTGCAATGTTATAGAGCGGGTTAAAAGCAGTAGGAGCGTGTATATCTGTAGCATTGAAGTAAATAACATCTTTTATCCTTCCTTTCGGAACATAATTAAGCAGGCTTTCTACAATATCTCCGTGCGGATCAATGACACATATTCCCTTACCCTTTTGTATGTCGGAAATCGCCATATTTTGCAGTAAGGTACTCTTCCCGGTGCCTGTTTTTCCAATAACATAGATGTGTCTTAAGCGATCAGCATCCCTAATACCAAAAGGCTGGCGTATATCCCGCCAGTCTGTTAGTCCAATTGGAGTCGTTGAAGCATCCATCATTATTTAAGCATAAACATTATTTGACCCACATACAGGCAGGCAAAAGGAGCATATCTATCAATAAATGCCTTCTATTCTTTACATGTATATATGAAAAACTGGAAGTATTAACAAGTAAGTAATGAAATGTATAATGTCTACACTACAAAAGAGTCCGGACAAAAACCAAGTTGCCGAAGAGGAGCAGCCAGCGTTTTTGTGTAGTAACAAGGTCTTGGGTGGCTGCTGCACCTCGGAGTTTACGTCCAATGATCCGCTTCCTACCGAAGACATCTTGTTGGATCAGTTGGCAGAACTGATGGTTGAGATTTATTTAGAATCAAAAGGATATAAAGATAATGACGAAGAATGCAGTGATCTACTGCCGGGTATCAACAAAAGAACAAGTAGAAGAGGGCAACAGTTTAGTATCGCAAGAAAAGAACTGCCGGGAATACGCCGCTAAGAACGGACTTACAGTGCTGCAAATATTTATTGAGCAAGGAGAAAGTGCAAAAACTACTCAACGAACAGAACTGCAAAAGCTGCTTTCTTTTTGTACGAACCGCAAGAATGAGGTCGGTTATGTTATTGCTTATAAGTTGGACCGTGTAGCACGCAACTTTGATGACTACAGCCACATTCGCATATTGCTTAAGCGACATAACGTGGAGATAAAATCCACCACTGAATACTTTGAGGATTCTCCTGCTGGTAGGTTTATGGAGAACATTATTGCCAATGTCGCCCAGTTTGATAATGATGTGCGTGCTGAGCGTTCAATTGGAGGTATGAAAGAAGCAATGCGTGAAGGAAGATATGTATGGATGGCACCAATAGGGTATGTCAATGCGAAAGTAGGAGGCAAAACAACTATTGTAAAATCAGAAAATGCCCCCTTGATATATGAATTATTTTCTCTTATGGCTCAGAACCGGTGTCCTGTTTCAGAAGCAAGAAGCCACATAACCAAAAAGGGACTAACCAGTGTTACCGGCAAGAAGCTCTCTCTTTCTCAGTATTACCGTATACTCAGAAATAAGGCATATGCAGGTTGGATTTGTAAATTCGATGAATGTCATAGAGGATTATTTGAGCCTATTGTCTCTGATGAAATGTTTGAGCAGGTACAGCGTGTTTTAAAGCGACATAAAGGACAGGGAAAGACATATCAGATAGAGCGTGAAGACTTTCCTTTGCGAAGATTCTTACGCCATCCTAATGGTTTATTACTTACTGGTAGTTGGGTACAGGGCAAGTGTAAGAAATACCCATACTATAACTATCATCTTAAAGGGCATTATTTTCCTAAAAAACAATTAGAAGATAGGTTTAGAGCCTTGCTGGATTCTTATGCCTTACCAGTAGAATATTTCAGAAAATTAAAAGTGTATCTGCAAAAACATTTTGGTAAAAAAACTGAAAGAAAAGGCAAACAATTAGCACTATGTAAAAGAGGCATAGAGGAATTGAAAGCACGTCAGCAACTTTTAATAGATAAAAACCTGCAAGGAACTATCAACGATAAAATTCTTAAGCAACAACTTGATACTATTGAAGAGGAATTGATGAAAGTTAGCGCTACTTTAATTAACATTGAAACAACCTCTGTAAAATATGATGACCTTTTAGAACGAGCGGCTGAATATTTAATAGCACCAAGTAAAGCATGGGAAAAGCTCTCAATACGGCTTAAAAAGAAGCTACAGGTGTTCTACTTTCCACAAGGCATCATCTTTGACGGAAAGGAAAGTCGAACACCTGAAATATGTAGTATTTTTCAGGTTAAAAAACTATTTCTTGAAAATTTTTCGCCAAAGGTGACCCCCAAGCTCACTACTTCTAACACCCCAGAACTAACAAGTGTAGATACTTCTGAAAACACCTTGAAAAATAAAGACAAAACGGAAAATCAAGGTTTGTTCTGGAATGCCATTGCAAATAATTTAGTAGATCTAGGGAATTTATCCTCGGAAAAAGCAACTGAAAGCGAAACTCTTGAATATACCGACACTTCATAGATCTAAGTGAATTTATCCTACCATTATTCATCTACTAATCTTTCTATGCTTTAGGTATGAATACCCAACAGAGAACTCCAGAGGAGCTTGGTTTTACGCGCCATGACCAGGTTCGTCTCCATAAAGCCATTAATAAGGTTAGTGACAAGCGCACTCTTGTACGGCTCAAAGCAGTCTTACTAGTTGCTCAGGGAATTAATGTAAGTGCAGTAGCAAAGCTGCTGGATAAGAGCTTTCAGATGATACATTGATGCGTAGCTTCTTATTTGAAACCCATACAATTTCCAAAAAGAAATTCTCAAAGGAAAAAGTTCGATTCGTAGTGCCTTGTCCCTGG
>Ga0115844_100016_pt1 | contig 27627 bp, 21 predicted proteins | sample InSIn1gowninarea_FD_83858 | JGI IMG/M metagenome (GOLD analysis project Ga0115844, IMG submission 83858) | reverse complement strand
AGTATTAACGAGTCGAGTCGTTTTAGATACGGTATCTATCGTGACAACTTATCCAAAACAACACCGAAGAGCATGCATGAGCATTGCACCTCTCCCTCTCCCTAACGGTCGAGCTACTTAACGTAACCTCGCTTCTCCTTCTCTTTGGGTTCTCAATTTCCCTTTCTTTCCCGTCTAAGCCATATGCTTCCTCTGCTAGGGGTGCTGAAACAACTAACTAAGATGCTGCTTACTATCTAGGTATCAAAGAAATTGAATGCTTGAATTAACAGTGCAGAGGCACCCCTGTAGGTGAAGTGAAGATATCTCTGTATTCTTCCACATACACTGCTGAGTCATCAGCTTAATCTACTGGGTCACCTGCTTTCTATGCTACTTGTGCCTATGCCTATGCCTTTTATGGTTCTACTGATGGATCAACTGGTTCAAGGTAAACAACTAGTGATGCTGCTGGTTCAATAGGTGCTGCTTAAGCTACTAGATTGACTACTGCTGCTGGTGCTCGTTCCACTGGATCTACTATTGCTGCTGGATCTACTGGTGCTTCAACTACTGAACCAACAACTGCTTAGTCTACAGAATAAACAACTGCTGCATCAAGGGCTGCTGCTGTTAGTGTAGGTGCTGCTACTGGATATGCTGGTGTTGGTGCTAGGTCTACTGCTACTGATGCTTACTTAGCTACTGGTTATAGCTCTGCCTATGCAGGGTATACTGATGGATCTGGGCAAGGTGGTAGTGGGTAAGCTACTGATGGATCTACTGATGCATATACCCTGGCTTCTGTTGTTGGATCAAGGTCAACTACTAGCTATGTATCTTGAACAGAATCTACAGCTTAATCGACTGGTTCAAGTGGATCATAAAGGGCTAAACCACCATAATCAAAAGCATAACCAAAAGAATAGACTAAAGCAACTGCTGGATCGACTATCCGGTGGTGCTGCGCTTGGAACTGGCTCTACCTATGCTATTGGTGCTGCTTTCACTCGGTCAACTGCCTCTCCCACGGCTATTGGTGGTTCCGGGTCTTTCTCTATAAACTATGAAAACTCTGACTCTGGTTCTCTATATGAGGGATCTCGTTCTCTTTCATATGGGTATGACTGATTCATCGACTGAAGAATCAATAGCTAAAGATGCAGGAGTAGTTGATTGATCGGGTTGAAGAAGTCGATTATGCTTTTTAGTAAGTTGATCTAGCACCAGGAGCACCAATGGCACCCGTAGCTCCAGATCTAGTCCCAGTTGTGGATGCAGGAGCAGTAGAGACAGAGACTTCAAAAACGGAAGAGTAGGGAGGACCAGTAGCTTAGCCAGTCCCAGAGGAAGGGAGGAAGCATCATTTTCCGAAGTTTGGTACATATTCCTCTCTGCATATATTATATATGTAATGACGCGGCATAAAAGAAACTGGGAAATCAGTAGGTTCTTTAGTCCTATTTCTTCCCCTCAAACACAAAAAACCAATCAATTTAGACCCCGTTCCACCACCGTTCACGACTTGAATCTAGCATCCTATCCGACAAGCCATACCCCCTATCCTTCTCAATAGACCTACCTACCTCCAATCAACCAGACAGATTAGAGTTTCGATTCTTCCTCCAGTAAGCATCTCCGTTTCATCCTTTATTAATTGCCAATTCCCTAGTATTTGTTCCGTTAAGAGATGAGTGCTTTTTCTTTTACGCTATGCTTAGGAGATGGGATGGTATAAAGTGTGAATGTGGGATGTTATTTCATGCCCTGGGTGGGATGGGATGACAGTGTGCTGGATCTGTATATGTTGTTTGCTTAGGATGCCTATCTGTATGAAAAAAGGTGGGTAAGTGTCATTCTTGCTGTAATTACATCTATGGGAGGGAGGGTTAGCTGTCGGAATAAGTAAGGTAGGAATAAGACATCAACAAGAAAGAGAATATTCCCGGCCCATCCCCTGTGAATGAAGGAAGGTGTGTATATATAGGAGCTCATTCTTTCTGAATAAACTAATTTCATATTAGGGTGTCACGTAATTAACTCATATAAAGAAGGCCTACCTTTGAGGGCCATCGGGTTGGTACGCAAAAAGGGTGTCCGCCAACAGATATGCAGGGGGATTTTACCATATACAAACTACTACCACAATAATAGCCTTCATAGTTGCCATGACTACTAACAAGTTGGGGACATCACTAGTACTATTGTAAAAACGAGGGGAGATGACAAATTATCTTAAGCTTACATCCCCACCATTACACCTTATACCCTATACAGCCACTAAGCAGAGTATTCACGTTAGATTGCAAGCCATACACCTTACATGCAATCTTAAGGGGTCTCCCACCACCGATTAGAAGCATTGACAATACACCTAGCCTTCCTACTTATGTACAGCATTATGAACATTCCTACACACTGAACCCACTTTTTCTCATAATAATGAGTTGATGCCACTAATATGAAGACCTACAGGCTACTAGTGTAAGTATCATTCCTACCTGACATACTCCGCTTGGTCCCCCTGAGGGAATATATAGAGCGCTCACCTGAGTGAGCGAAGGTGAGGGGGCCCTCGCCTGACGATAGGAAGGTGAAGCTAACGCATATAATCGAATTCGTGCTTGGTAGTGTCAATCAACTCATTCAAGTACCCAAGCCCTCCATATGCAACCTTCTTTCTCTCACCTCCCTCACTCGAACCTTTCCCTCACCCGATAAAGCACTCGTTAGATTGATAAGTGACCATCGATCCTTGGCCTAGGGGTGGTTTCTAGAAAGCTGTATGGGCGAGTCAGTCTTGGGTGGTCCCCGTACTCGGCCGGAGTAAGTTAGTAGATTCGTGCTGGTTATTCGGGGTAATGAGCAGCCGCGGTTTAAGCACGGAAAAATATGCGTTTTTTGCTGGGTTGGACAGGGATGATATCAAGGAACCCGAGGATGCTACCTAGAGACTGATAAAACGACACTTTTTGATCGACATGTGTTGTCGAATAAGCTTCGAGACGTTTTTGTCTAATGTTGAATAGCAATGGAGCTGGTTCTCATCATCGACTGGAGGAGACACTTGGCTGGAGTTGAGACATGAACGAGGCTAGCCTACTTGTTGATTCGCCCTGGAAAACAGAAAGGATCTTGTTAGATCTGATATTTGGAGGTGAACTGACAGCCGACTTATGGGGTAGGCTCACTCTCCGCTTGGAAGGTCATTCCAACAAAAAGGAATGGGCGAAAGTTCCAAAGTATATGATTGATCTGACGAATGCGCTACTACCTTCAGTCAGTAGGTCGAGGTGTATCTTTTTGAGGCGTAAAGGTAGGCACTCGACCGAATCAAACTTGCTCGACCGGAGAGAGCTCGACCTGGTAGATAGGGAGAGGTGCAATGCTCATGCATGCTCTTCGGTGTTGTTTTGGATAAGTTGTCACGATAGATACCGTATCTAAAACGACTCGACTCGTTAATACTACTCGAGTGATATGTGTCGATATTACGTATGTAATAACGGCATTTTGGCCATTATTCATATAAGCGAGCCTTAACGTTATAAAACGAGTCCTTTTCCGTTTCATATAGGTTGAGTGCACGCTATCCTCCGTTTCAATCTTAATAGGGAATTCGAGAGGTTTTAAGCGCTATTTTTCGTCTATCATCTTTCCTTAGCTTAAGTAAGGCCCTTTCTGGCCTTTTGAAAGAGCTTACCTAAGCTTAAGGACCTTACCTGAACCTTACCGTGCTTTCTTTTATATAAATCCCTTTCAGAAGCTTTCTCTTAGTCTGCCCTTACTGACCTTCGCCAGCTCCCTACGCAATCTCCTCTCGGTGTTGCCTAGCCGCATTGGTTGCCTCCTCAACCCTTATTGCGCTTAGACTAGTAGCGGTCGTCCCAACCCTCGGGCAGTGATCCCGCAGCGGAGCATGCCCTTTTATTTGGCTTTTTTCCACCTCTCAATCTGGACCCGTGGCGACGGCATAGTTAGAATATGGGGTTCGGGTCGCCCGGCCGAGTTCGTTTCCTTGGGGTGGGTCCTTCTTTCAGAGCAGGCGAAAATAGAAGTAGTTGACTAAGTAGCTTATTCCATGAGATATGAATTGAATCCATTTCTATCTCTCCCTTACCCCACTAAAATAACCGGCTTGGTGATCAATAATGGAAATAATTACTCCACCCACCCGCTCCCGCACCTTTGCTAGTAACTCATGTTTCATTGACTGGATTGAGCAGACAGAGCGAGCGGATCCAGGGCTGAGCAACACACCGAGCCCCCTCCATATCACGTTACCTTTTTTTCCCCCCCCATCCCATCTGGCTGGCATTCACTTTCCAACTCTTGTTCCAGCAATAGCTACCTCTCAGACAATCTACCTCTTATCTCAACTCGTGCTCGCAAATACCAATCTATAGTTTGAGTACTCTACAGATTCTTTTGCGGGCAGCACCCTTACCAAACGGAGTGAGGGGAAAGCGCCGACCCTCTCTCTATTTACTTCCCTTCTACCTTTTTCCGAACTAGCTCGGGGAAGGAGAGGGATATAGAAGGGATTGGTCCTCCGGATGCAGATTCTTCTAATGAATGGATCGAGGCGAGCAGGTCAAAAAGACGGGGTGGTACGGGGGAAAAAAGAAACAAATTGGCCTTGTGACGGGCCTAGTGATGCGATGTGATGCACCCGGATACTGGAGGACTAAGAACTTACGTAGAAGCTCAAAGCCTGATCTCTGGTAAGGTTCTATGGTAAGGGAATGCTCACCCTCATCTCTACCCACTGTTGATTCGGATGGGGTTCGGTCGTCTTCGCTTTAGTTCGAGCGAATCCTCCTCCCCATCCTCTCACAGCAAGCCTACCCACTTCGTGGAAATGAAAAGAAAGACAAGTAAGTAAGTAAGTATTTCAATTCATATTTCAAGCATGAAAATCATTCTATCTGGTATTGAAATGAAAATAAGTCAAACATTTATTCGCAAATTTGTAGGATGCGCAAGCAGGCCCGACCACAAGGGAGAGGAAAGTGGGCGTCATGGATCGTTGAACTGAGCCACCGAAACTTCGGACCTATGCGATATGGGAATTTCAGTAACAAAAGTGGGCGTGTCGAGATGATAGATAGTCTGAAAGGGTGGTCCAAACGAATATGGTAAATGAAAGGATGAAAGTGGGCGTCGCGAAATGATATAGAGTCTGAACGCCTCTCAGGACTGGGAATTGAAATAAGCGAAGTGGGCGTATGGGAAGTAGCCGGTAATGAAATTGACTAACCCAGCAGCCTTTTCAAAGTGGGAAATGACAGAGTGAAAGGGTGGCCTATCAAGTAGCTGGTTCATTCCCCCATTACGGGCCTTGTCAAAGAAGTGGTAAATTCGCTAGTGAAAGGGTAGCGTTGACCCACGGCTAGCTGGCCTTTAAGTGTGAATTTGAGAAAGCAAAGTGGGCGTATGGGAAGTAGCTGGTCATTTTTATTGACTGGGTTGAAACACTTACCCGCCGAATGAGATAGCCCTATGGCCTTAAGAGTTTTGAATCAGTAGAGAAGGCGCATAGCTTTCTCTCTTAAGCCAGTTGCTAACGCTTAGAAGGAAATAAGTTCTTAGAACTACTACTAGCTGAAGCCCATCCATGATTGGCACTTACTGGTTGGCAATTTCTGTCTCCTTCAAAATTTGGTTGTTGTTGAGCCAAGTTCCCACCAGCAAATGGGAGATAGTTACGTTCACCTGACCAAGTAGGCACAGATAGAATACTGATGCTGCCTATAGTATAGACCATAGGGAGGAGTAGTCCCCAGTGCCAGTGTGAGGTTGTAGAGATAGAATAGCTTTTGGACAAAGATAACAACTTGTCAGAACATCAATAATAGCAGATATCAATCTAATGGATACATCCTTGCCAAAGAAAGAAGACCTTACCTGATGCAATGGACGGAGCCTTCATTGATAAGACCTAGCCCGATAAGCAGGGGAGCTATAAGATGAGTTGTGGTATAAACTAGCTCCTAACCCACTTGAATGAAGAAGGAAGAAGGGAAGCGTCAAAGGCCAGAAGCAAGGAGCAGGGGAGGGAAATTGATTTTGGTCTGGATTAATGCTTGTCGTGATTCTGAAGTAATCACTTATATAAACACCAAGGACAGCAGCAAGCTAGCGTTACCGAGGGGAACTTGTTCGGCGAAGAAAAGCATCCCTCCTTTAAGGCTGGCTAGCAATACATCCGGGATAATAAGACTGGTTCCTAGGATCGCTCTCCCCGAAGCTAAGCTATAAGACAACGCTCCTAATTCACTAAGCCAGGACGATCGGATACCAGATGAGAACGCAACTCAGGACTATCTTTGATTTGAGTATGAACTCCCCTCTCCTCCCTAAATAAGTCAACATTAATCGAAGCTTAATTGAGCTTAAGCTAGCCTTGTCGTTCTATCAAGCCAGCCTGAAAGCTAGAATGCAAGCCTGTAAAAGGCCACTAGCCAGCAATCCAAAGCCATCGATCCCAGCTAGCTATTATAGCAAGAGCGGTACCAGCAAGCCAGCCCGCCGAAAGAGCTTTGCCCAGATGGAGAGTATGGTATTATAAACGCCCTAGCCATAAACTAACTAGGCCCGATAACTAGGCCCGAAACTAACTAACTAACTAGATCCGCCTACCTTACCTATCTGCCATCTTTCTGTGTAGGTGAAAAAGGATCTCCTGCCATAATGAAATATCCGGGGTATTCCGTCCTATCAACATAAAAAGATATGTCCGTGCCTGCTGAGCTTCAATGCCTGTCTATAACTCTATATAGATGTCCGTGCCCGCCCAGAAACCATATGATATAAGTTGTAACTAGTTAAGCTGGGTCTTCAAATAGGCTATTCAAGCCCTGTGCTGCGCGACTGACGAGTTTAAAACGACTGTGCGAGTGGACCATGACCATCCTTCTGATAAATACATATATATATATATATGAATAGGTAAAATGATGGGATAGAGCACGACGGGAAGAAGCCTACCTGCCTGTCTTTCCCGAAGATCACTTAGCGGGGTGGGTGAGGTTAGTAGGTTCCTTTCAAGGTTCCACAGTTTAGGGAGCGGGAGTAAACTATAGGGCATTGAGTGTGGGCGGTAACCTAAAGACTTAGTGGGTTCGGGAGGTTCTAGATCCCACTCAGGAAATAGAATCTGTCTGGTCCGCACTCAGTCACCCCACGATCAAGCTAGCGTTATTCATTCTACAGCAGAAACCGGGCAACTCTCTTTTCCGGAATCAAGCAGGCGCACTGGGCTCCTATCTGTTCCCGAAGAAAGGAACACTGGACCCACTCCCTCATAGCTGAAGTACCTCCCCGACCAGCAGCCAGGGTAAGATCTTGTGCCCTCGGAGAAAAAGGTGGTTGCTCCAGGATCCGCGGCTCTAAAAAAGCTGCTAGCACTAAAAGCAAGCAAGCCAGTCAGCAATCCCACCAGCCATCAATGAAATGTTTGGAACGTCTTAAAGAGGCATTTGCGTGCGTTCTATGATAACTTCAAGCTCCTGAAGGTAGCACCAGATGTTCCATCCGTTCTCTAAAAGTGCAATTTGAAGGGCCTGGCCTATATGGTCAAAAATGTGCTTTCCTCCCCACCCCATACATAAGGATAGGAGGGTAATATAGCTGCCCCAGCCATATACTAGATAGGCCCACCAAAGGAGAAATTGATATCCCGGCAGATCCTACTTACTTATATATCCGGGGGTTGGGTTCCCAGCTATAAATCTATAATATAGAAGGTAATGTATAAGACCGTGCCCGCCCAGCTACCATAAATGGGAGTTTCTAGTTAAGGTGAGACTCTGATAGGCTAGTGAAATTCCTGCGCTGCAGTAAAATGCTTTATGAATGGACCATCTTATTATACGTATATATAACTTGTCAAAAGGTGGAATATAGCACGACGGGACTGGGCAATAAAGCCTGCCTGCCTTCCAGCCTGATGTGAGTGTCCAACAGATTCCTCGCCAGCAACCATATTCAGTTTGATTGTATACGTAATTCCGTCAACATCAGGGGTGAGGTCGAGGGGGGTATGCCTACCGAGTATATTATATCAATCAAGGGCATTAACGTACTGGTCTGACCGCTATGTTCTATTCTTCGCTGAGCTGGTCTGACCGATCTGGGTGTATTGGCTGAACTGGGTATTCCGTGGTATCCGACCTATGTATCCGTACCCGGCCCTCTGTATCTGACCCTCCTATCCGAAACCCGTCCTGTCCTGCCGTAATGTCGTACGTCGTATACTGGGCTAAGTTCCGGATCTCCCGTCTGTCCCTCTGCAGCGAACGCCACTGTCATTCTGTCTGTCACTTTTAAGCTAAGCTCCTCTCCATTAATTCCATATATGAACAAGGTGCGAAGCCGCTTGTCCCTCCGGGGGGCAAGGTTTTCATTATATACAATATTTCACCACTATATTTCCACCACTATATATCCACTACTACTATATAAGGGCTGCTGGACTGCGCTGCTTTCATTACATAAAGAAATAGGCTAATAAGCTCCCTAACAGTAACCGAGTATTTTCAATTCAATTCAATGATAGGTAACTAATATGGTGGATGTTCAACCCGGTCTGGTGGTGCCAGCTCATCTCATGACGCCTCTGTGGGCCCATTCCCATTATATCTCTGCGGTACCAGTTATTTTGATAAGTTGTACCAGCTCTGTTTGTGGGACCAACTCTAATTTATTTCGATCTCTGGGACCCACCAAGTATCTCATTCTGGTACCGGCTCAGTTATCGCTCGACAACAACCAGCCAGCTCTCGTACGCAATAGGTGTTGTCCGATCCCTGCCTGCAATAACAAAGAAGGTGTGATTGTATACACAATCTAGTTTGAGGGTGGGTATGTTGTATAAAATCGATCAAGATATTACCGATTAATAGAATTCCATCCTTTTGATCAAGATCCTGTAATCACTCAAGAGATATCCAAAAGGTTATCCCATACTGGGGTGTTTTCATAAACTAACGAAGGGTTAACGAAGGGTATTCCATTCTGTGGTATCCGACCCTTCTATTTGTACCCGACCTTCTGTTCCAACCCTACGTCCTATCTTCACCTCCGTATCCGAGACCCGTTCCTTCCTGAATCCCGGTAATGTCTTACGTCGTATCTTCGTTTACGTTTCACGGTAATGTCGTTGCTCATAGTATCTTTGGCTAACGTAACTGATATAAGTCTCGGATATAAGTCTCGACTAAGCTCGTGGTAGGACTGGTATGAAATCCTTACCTTATGGTAATTCGTTATTAAGTTCCTCATTGGCTAAGCTCGTCTTCCTTCATTCAATAGATGAACTAAGAAGGTCATGTATTATATAGGATATTTCACTCTACTCTCTTATTCCACTCTATAAGGATGCTGAACTGCAATACATATATAAATGAATCAATTACTCCCTAACTGACTAACTGAACTGTTTAATGAAATAAATGCTACTTATAAATCACTAGATCAATGTAAAAGGTTCCGGTCCGGTTTGTGGCTGCTGCCAGCTCTCGTGTACCTGTCCCATATGGACCAGCCGTATGTCTTCTAAATTGAACCTTCTGGGACCAGCTCTGTATCTCTCTGGGCCCCCATATATTGTTCTGGAACCGGGCTCATTGCTCGTTCTGGGACCGTTTCTCGCTTGACAAGCTGCTTTCGGGGTGCTGCCTGTAACCCTGCCTGATAAATGAATGAAAAGCTTATCCTGAGTCTCCCGTAGTCCTCGGGTGCCCCAGTCTGTAACTCCCCCCCTTAAAGAATAACACCAGGGCAAACAAAATAAGACAAATACCCACTGAACTTATCTAACTAGCCAGACTGATGAGGATGCGCTTTAAGGCTCGACCATAAGCCCACCACCCAAGCCCGCCCCTACTCAGCATTTTCTCTTGGCGGAGGTTTTTCAAGATTTCGGGCCTTATAGTCGAGAGTTCGGCGGGCTCACCCTAATAATTAGGCCCCACGAGGATGCGCAAGCAGGCTCGACCACTATTTACCCACCCACCCCAATCCCCTGAGGCGGAGGTTTTGATGCGTAATGACATATATAATGAATGAATGCATAATGACATATCTCGAATGACGTAATTACGTATATAATGAATGACTGGAATCACTGGTCGAAATGAACCAATTAGGTTGAGATATGTCATTTAGTTCGAGATCTCGATTGCATAATGACATATGCCCATGGATGCATGATATGCTAAAGCGTAATTACATATATAATGAATGAATCATTTTCGGCATAGGAAAGCACTTTGCGAGTTCCAGGTAGAGGGGAGGGGAAGGAGCCTATGTACTTGTCACGCCCCTAAGTAAGGCTACGCATATTGAAAGCTAGGAGTCACTAACGTATTAGACAGGCTTTTAGTAACGTATTGAAAGCCAGAAGGATATAACAAGGTATAACCTTCTATTTGTCCCGGTGAATCAGAATAGGGGGTAGCAGCACTAGCATCATTGGACCATGATGAACCACTAACACCCACCTTCCTTGTTACTAAGGAAGGAAAGAAGTGGGAGGGTTACCATCAGGCTACAAACCATCAGGGGGTAAGAGATCTGGTTCTAGGTGCACCAATTTCAGGGTAGTCTCCTATTCATAATATGAACGACGGAATGAAATGCTATATACTTAATAAGATCCAGCCGCAGGAGTATAAGCAGTCCCAATTGATAATGCGAGTGATTCAAAACCCGTTGAAGCAGCACCATAAGAACCCGTTCAAGGCAAAGGAAGAGAGGGCACCCCTGAGTTGAACCAGAGCCGCCTATTTCCCTTGTTTCAGTACCATCCCCGTATTCTGTAACGGAACCCACAGAGTGAGAGCGAGACCTGGAACTACCAGTGTGGACATAGGCGGGTAGAGCGCCCCATAATTCGAGCGCCTTACAGAGAGTAGAGGTGGTTGTTTACCTTGAATCTGTAAATGATCCAGCAGAAGAGCCGGTTGATTCGATACCAAAAGGAAGGGCCTTCGCACGGATCCAAACCCATAGCTTCCTTGCACTAGGAAGCGCAAGCCCCTCCGGGACCTTGCCCATATTGACGAGTTTGCTAAGTTTGGGGTAGTTTACCAGATCCAAGTGCAAATCGAGATTGAGTTCCAAAACCAAAACCTGTTGATGATGTCAATGTTCGTATAAAGAGTTTGGGTTAAGCCCCGCGCAGCCCTAAGCGATATATAAGTAGTATAGATAGGTCGTCCGGGAGCGGAACTTAAGAAAGGGGTAGATATCAATGCACCAGCGGGCAATGGGGACTCAGGTTCAACCTAAGTAACAACCACAACATGCGGAGTGCTTCACTTTACTTTGCTCATAGGTGGTGGCTATAACTGGTTTGCTCGTAGATTGACCTTTAGAGCACATGCACAGTGAAGTTGGGCTTCTACAAGGCAACACTCACTATTATTCCCACCCAACCCGCAGCTTATTATTTACCTAAAGACGCTATAAATTAGTTAGGCGAACGAGGCATAGGCCTTGACTCGGGATAGAGAAATGAAGTGGCTGGCTCATATAACCAATTGAATGCACCTAAATGCACTACTCGCAAAGGCAAGGGTGGAGAAAGCAAGAGCAGTTCGAAAGCCAATTGAATATAATCACAACTATATCGCTCTCCATAATCGTGAAAGACTGCTGGAATATAAGGACGAAAAAAAGGCATGGGAACAAAGCGAAAACAAGTCACTGTGGGACCCTTTGATGAATTCATACTTTACACGATTATGAAATCGTAGATATAGATTGGGAAAGGTACATTCCAGGTGACACGTCACTCCGGTACGAGGCGCTAGTTAGAAACAGAGCCTTGCCTTTTTACGAGGGAACGATGAGAGTAGCTAAAGATCGCTGTGAAAAGTATCATGAGGAATTGGACGGAAGCGAACGTTGAAAGATATAGTGAATAGTGGGGGCCTCTCTATGAAAGAAAGTGCGTCATGATCGAGAATAAGATCCGTTCAGTGCAGATCCCGATGTGGATTCAGGCATATCCATAAGTGAGGTAGGACCTATTTGGTAGCGGGTAGGGGTCTAGGGTATAGGGGTTGAGGGTATAGGTCTATGTATGACTGTCTCTAGAGTAGCCCAGCTCATCCAAGTAGCCCAGTTGAGTAGCCCGGGAGCAAAGCTGAGTATCCAAGCAATTGATTTTCCCATTCGATTAGCCAAGCAGCCGAGTATAAAAGCCAAGCTATGACCGGCTTATAATGATGACTATTGGCAATGACCTTCTAGCTATGATCGGCAACTAGTCTTCCTGTGTCTAGTCCTCCTGGCTCTGAATCCTGGCAATGGGCTATCGTCTATGACTCCTGGCAATGACTCCTGGCAATGACCTTCAGTCGATGACTATTGGCTATCGGAGACCTCCTATCCTGGGAATGCAACTTCCTGGGAATGAGACAGGCTATGTCTGGCTTGCGGGGGGGATATGTGTGCTGCTATGGGGCCATCGTACCGTCCCTTCCCGTCCCGTACCGGTGGATGTGGCATGTGTCGAAGGTGACTCGGCGGATATGTGGGCTATGTCAGGTGGGGCTATGTGAGGCGGCTATGTCGGTTGTCTATGTGAGGCGCTTCAGTCGGCTATGTTCGGGTGGCTATGTGGGGATATCCGGCGTGTAGGGTGGGGCTATGTCTGTCTGCTATGTGAGGTGTCTATGTCGGGTGGCTATGTGGGGATGTCCTGTAGGTTGGCTATGTGGGGGTGGCCTTATCCTCTGGGCCAGTGGGTGAGTCTGTCATTCGTCCGTCCGTGGGACCACGCCTATCTCGGAAGATGCGGGCTATAAAATCAATCAATCAATTACTATCAATCAATCAATTGTGTTTTCTGCACTATGTTCCGTATCAGTAAGTGAGTTCGAGGTTAGAGAGTATAGAAGTTAGAGTTAGAATGTAGAGAGTTCGAGTAGTTCGTTCGTTTGAGGTAGAGTAGAGATATGTAGTTCGTAGAGTATCGAGATCTCTTTTTCACATCGCAGAATATAACCCCGCAGTTACCTGAGGTAATAAGCTGTGGACCGCCATTGAGAAGGAAGAATAAGATTAAGAATCAGTTCAGTATAGTACCTTGGCAGGAGGGGAAGAGACGACAGTGGCACCTATCATCGTTGATAGCCAGAATTTATATAACAACAAGATATAGGAATGGCTCTATCGGGTCATCCTGCAACTTGATATGCCTCTAGCAGCAGAATGCCTCATAGTGTCACTGCCTCACCTCAAACGTTGGCTGTTTGTCCGTTGTACCGCCTCACCTCCAACTATGTTATTCGTCAAGTGAATCAATCTAATCATCCCCACCCACAGCCATAGAGTTCAAGCAAGAGTGAAAGCCTTACGGTTGTCTGTAGTGTAGGTACTACTAGCCTTACGGACACTACTAGCTCTAAAGACTGCCGGTTGTGTCCATACAGTAAGTACTAGCAGTGGAGAGGGTATTATAGCATTCCCGACTCACTAAGCGCTTCATTCGGTAAGTGTTCTAGGGTGAGCTTGCCGAACTCTCGACTAAAGGCCCGTTAGGGTGAGGGTGAGCTTGCCGAACTCTCGACCACCGGGAGAGGTAACGTGTGAGGAGACGACCCGGTAGGGGGCTCGACCAACAGGCCCGTTAGGGTGCGTAAGCACGCTCGACTAATAAGGCCGCCATCGATTTCTCTCTCTATTTTATTCAAATCCGCCATCGACTCGGCCGAGGAGGTCGAGGAGAGGCCCGGTAGGGACTCACTATTCATATGGTGAGGAACAACTCTCTTTTGGGGGAGGGGCCCCCGCCATCAACTTGAAGAACAACAGGCCCGATTTCTCGCTCACCTTCCCTCAAAAGGTGAGGCCCGGTAGGGTGCGTTAGCACACTCGACTAAAAAGGCCCGATTTCTCGCTCACCTTCCCTCAAAAGGTGAGGGTGAGCTTGCCGAACTCTCGACTTCAGGCCGCCATCGACTCAGCCGAGGTTACGAGGTTGAGGCCGCCATCGACTCGGCCGAGGTTACGAGGTCGAGGAATACACCCTACAAGCCAGACATACACCTCTACCCTCTCTATACCCTCGATCTCTACCTCGACCGCTAAGAAAACATATCCCTGGACCCTCTATCTCAACAGAACCATAGCCCTTGACCCTCTACCTTCACCAATACGGAACCTTGGAAATGTTCTTACCTGGGTGGGCCGGACTGTACGGCTTTGATACTAGGCTTTGATACCCGGCTCGGTTGGGCTGCTCGACTTAGCTTGGATCCTTGGCTTGAATCCTGGGATATTTGGCTTGGCTGCGCTTGGATACTACGTTGGGCTCATGGGATGCTCGGTTGCTATAGGCTTGGCTGCGCTACTCGACTGGGCTCCTGGGATTTCATCATGGGATGGCTGGGATGCTGGGCTGGAGGGAGATAGTAGTCATAGCCGAGAGACGATCCATTGCCACATACCCAGGAGGTCAACAGAAGGTCATTGTTGATCATAGCCAGGTGTCATAGCTGATAGTCGCTTCATAGCCTGTCGTCATAGCCGAGAACCAATAGTAGCCACTAGTCATTGCCAGGGAGTCAGTCAGTGCCGATAGCCAATAGTTGATCCAGGAGACATAGTCGATCCAGGAGTCTTTGCCAGTATCGCCAGTTGTCAGTCTGAGCTAGTCGGTGCAGCAAGAAACTCTACTAAGTGCAGGAAGCTCTAGTCCGTGTTGGACGTGCTTTAAGGTCAGTCCCATAGCTAGTTGTCATAGCCAATAGCCGATAGCCAGGAGGACTTGCCTTCAGGTCAGTGCCGAGAGACAGTCATTTACAGGAGGTCCCTGAGCCAATATCATCGCCAGGAGGTTGCCAATAGCCAGCTGGTCAGCCAAGAGCCCATCATTCACATAAAGTCATTGAAAATCAAAGGTCCGGAGGGCTTGCGCTTCTGAGGGCAAGGACCCGACAGGGGGCTCGACTGATAAGGACCCTTTAGGGGGCTCGACCATAAGCCCCCCCACCCAATAAGTAAATTGAAGAGGAGTTACCCATATTCACCGGGACAGACAAGGCTTACCCCTACGGAACATAAGTTCCTACCTCAACTTTATGCTATAAGCACGCATTACTTACAATGCACCTGTTTAGGATCACATACGCCAGGTCATAGCCCATAAGCACTGTCAAGAGCTATTGCTGCTAGAAGGAAGGTCATTGCTACAAGCTCTAGTCATTGCCAATCAGAGCCGCCATAAGGTCATTGCCAATCAGAGCCGCCATAAGGTCATTCCAGTCAGAGCCCACAAGCAACAGTAAGAAACACTCATAGCCGATCAGAGCTGCCATCAGACCCAGGAGACCTAGCCAGGAAAACTAACCGGGAGAACTAATCTTAGCAGTCATAACTCCTCGAAGGAAACACAGCCCCCGACCCTTCTCCCTATACATAGATGCAACGATGCAACCTCGACCCTTTCAATTTACACAACCGTGGCCCTACACCTCCAACCTCGACCCTCCAACTAGACCCTTGAACCCACAGAGAAATCCTAGAACCTTGGCCTAGAACCTTACCCTACGGAACACAGGGAGGGCTCCTACCTGGCCTGGGATACTCAGCTTGCTTACTCGACTAGAGACAGGAAGATTACATGGTTGTTACTTACGAGCATTTCGATTGAGAATGATTGGATTAGATTGGATTTTCAACTGATTAGTCTTCTGAGAGGGCCAACGGACGGAAGCAGCACACATATTGGGGTGGGGCGCTACTACGGACGGTACAGTATGGGAAGGTACGGTACAGGGCCGAGTGAGTGAGGCACTGAGGGTATACGATAGCCGCTAGTCTTCGGGTTGTCGATGCCAAGAGGTCAGTCCAGTGGTCGCCGATAAGGAAGGAGGTAGTCTTTGACAGAAAGTGACGAGAGCTGCTAGTCAATGCCAGGTGCCAATGCTGCTACTCCATGCCCCTATTCACTCGATGACAGGTTTAGATGCCGGTGGCGATCCAAGTGTGGGTGCACTCAATGACAGGTTTCAACCACTAAATGCCAACAGTCGATACAACTGTTGATCATTCCCAGGAAGGAGGTGCCGATTGATTGTTGCCAATGGATAACCGTCCGTTGACAATACCCCGGAGCCCATACCCACCGGTATATGCCAGTTGTCGCCGAGTTCAAGGCACAGTTGATAGCAAAGAAAGACAAGTTGATTTACCAGTTGAGTGCTTTATAGACTTGCACCCCTCGATTGATACAGGGATGGGCTTGATACACTCTTAGGAGGAAGCCACATAAAGCAACCACATAACTCTGGACATATGCATGGTACGACGGTACGGTATGGCACACGGTACGGGAACGAATGGATATCCTACCTGGGATGGACTGCACGGTTGGGCTGGGATACTCGGCTTGGGTTGGGCTCATGGGCTGCTCCGCTAATCCAATGGGGCTTGGATACTCAGCTGCTTGGCTATTCGACTGGACTAATTGAAGGGGCCTAATCACACAGCTACACATAGAGCTGCTAATCGAAGGAGCCTAATCGAAAAGGTATTCACTGGGAAGGGGCATTGACGACGGTCTACCGAGAGGGAGGGGCGCACGGACGGACGAATGAATGAATGAATGAATGAATGAATGCTTTAGGGTTACCGATCCATACAGAACACAAGGGGCCTATAGCTACTCACTGGGAAGGGGCCTTATCCACCACAGGGAGGGCCTTATCACTAGGGCTACTCAATGGGCACTAATCCACAGGGAGGGGCACAGACTACATATACCGAGAAATATGACATTTTACCCACCTGAAGACAGTGAAAAGACATGGCTTTTACTTACGAGCAGATACATTGAGTTTAACGGATTGGATTGGATTGAATTGGATTGGATTTTTCACTTATTAGTCTGATGATGCTGGCCGGAAGGAGCGGCCAGAGGGCATGGATGATTTAGCTTACGTATACAGAACACAAGGTTACTACAGCACCTCACATAGAGATATAGCCATACTGACAGACATAGACAGAAGTCCTTTTTTGATAGCTGATCATTGTAACCAGGCGGGCATAGTTGGGCTTGGATCCTGGGATGGATGGGCTGCTCGGTTGGGCTGCTACTCAATTGAGCTCATGGTGGGATCCTGCCTTGGGATACTCGACCGGGATACTTGTCCTGGATACTTGGGCTTGGTTTGGCTGCTCGGTTTGAATACTTGGCTCGGATACTCGGGCTTGGATACCTGGCTTATGGTGGTCTTGGCTGAAGGTGAAAGGTGAATGGCTTCTGGTTATAGGTGGAAGGCTTATGTCTAATGCGAATGGCTAATGGTTAATGGCTAAACCCTGTCTCAATCCCTTTCAGAGTACCCTTTGCGTATGATCCCTAACTGGCGAATAAACGTCTTTGAGGGGAAGAAATAGAGTGCCAGGACCTTACCTTCTAGCTAGCTATTTGAGGGGAAGAAATATAGGGTCAGTCATATCTTCCCGAACCTCAATTTCACCCGGTAAGTAATGACCTTCTAGCTCAGCAATTACGATCTATAGTGATAGAATGGAGGTGATCCCTTTATGTTCCGATCTTGCAGTAACTCGGCCCTACGACTATCTGTTAGGCCATGTCGGTAAACATGCTTATTGGCCTTTTCTCTTTCTGCCCAACCTGTGTTGAGATGGTCCTATGAAACAATTGGAAGTGGGTCCACTCGGTCAAGATCTGGATTCGGGCGAGATGATGGCTATTGAATCGGCGAGAATGTTGGCTGGGATACTTGCCTTTGCTTCTCTGTCTTTGCCTCTTATGCTTTTCCCACTCTAGCTGACCTTGGCCCACCATACTCCTTTATTCCTGTTCATAAAGGTGCCTGCCCGGAAGGCTTACCGAAGACGCAATGGGGTGGATGGATAGCGGGGGCATAACGCAAGACTCATAATTCGATAGCAGAATCAAACAAATCAATAAGGACCAGCATCCGAAGCCGGACAACCAATCATGAGAAAGAAAGGGTTGGGATGATCCTTACTGGATTGACCTTTCAGGACCTGGACCTACCTTCCTTTCATAACCTTATTCTCGAAAGTATCTGTAAGTAAGTTATCTAAGGGTTGATCAGGACCTTACTACTGGGTGGGCAGGACCTACTGCCTGAAAGGACCGACCCTTCGCTACGCTCGCTCAGGTAAGGAAGGTAGGTAGACTTTTCTCTTTTCCCGAACCATATATAAGCTAAGATAAGGGCTTAGGAGATGGGATGGTATGGAGAGTCAAGGACAATCAGTCAGAGAGTGAGTGCTGTTTCTCTGCTACGAGGCTTTCGCCTAGTCCCGCCAGCCCAGCGTTGTTGGTTGGTTTCAACTTATCTGGGACTCTCGTGCGTGTGAGTTTCCGTGCGGTGCTGTCCCTCACTTTTATTGCTTCCTTCCCCCTTTCTTTCCCTCCCCCCCCTAATCCCGATATTACGCATTCATTCCGTGCTCCCAATATCATATAGAGAGAGAAAGGCAGGCTGCCCCTGTTTCGTGCGTGTAGGTGCCGTACATGGGTGGGTAATACTAAAAGGCCATACTGCCCATTAATTCATTTCTGTATGGGCCGTTAGGGAAAGATAGGCGGGCAGATCATCGCATCGTATATATGAGGCTATGCCATAATACTAGTGGTTGATCATCCAACCTATACAATACTGGCTGGTTTTTTCAGACCTGCCACAACCCTGACACTATCGGGCGGTCGGGCACTATAACTAGAATTGGATCACCGAAACCGATAGGGAGCATGGGACCGATGGCGGGCACCGGGATATTTTCTACGATGATTTGGTTGGAAGGTTGGATTTGGCCCCTCAAAGAGCAGAGCGAAGCGAAGGTAAGGCTTGCTGGATCAGGAAGTTAGATGAGGGAAACAAACTATATAGATATAAGGGTAGCTGACCTAGTGAAAGGAAGGATATGATAAGCCATCTTGAAACTATTAGAAGGACCTGCCGACAAAGATGGATGCATAAGTAAGTAGTAAGATTATGTCAGTGAAAGCTAGCATTGGACTCTAACATGCTTGTAAAACCAAAGTAAGGCGTTACCTAAATCACCTACCCTCAAAGCCCAGTATATCTTCGGTACTCTCGCTACAAATTTGCTTGAAACTACCAAAGGGTGCGTAAGCATGGCTCGACTCAATCTATTTTCAAGATGAATTGGTCTTCAATTCAGGGTGTTATTCGTCTATTGATTAGCCGCCCCGCTAATATGTATGTATATTGGTGTGCTTTCTAGATGTATTAGGTTGTTTCGCCTCTGCATAAGTCCTCAACAAGTGGGGGGATTGGGGTGGGTGGGTAAATAGTGGTCGAGAGTTCGGCAGGCTCACCCTCTCCTCTCCCTCTTCAATTTACTTATTGGGTCTCAAATAAGTAACTAAAAGGCGGTGGTCGAGCACCTAAAGGTGATGGCGGCCTTAACAGTCGAGCATGCTTACGCATCCTTAACAGTCGAGCACCTAAAGGTCCTTATGGTCGAGCACCTAAAGGTCCTTAACAGTCGAGCCCCTGCCGGTCCTGGTGTTTTTGTAAAAAGAAAGGATGGAGAGGGGGGCCATGCCCCGATAGTTCTCTTCGATTGATTAGCCTTCGACGTAGCCCTCGATGAATGAGCCTTGGATGGGTATTAGCCTCCTTTAGCCAAATATATATATATATATATGGCACTGGGTAAATACAAATACTTGCATTACAATAGGATTCCCGTAGGGGAAGGTGGACCATAGTGATTCCAGGAGGCGGGGAACCATTGCGAAATTCTCTATCCTATCTTCATTCCACCGCTTGGAACGTCACGCACGCTTGAAGTTTGAATCATTGGTCTCCAAATCAATCACTGGCATCCGAATCGACGCCACTATTAATTAAGAAGGGGGCCACCAAAATCAAGTTCTAATATAGATATGGTACCTGCAACATTTGAATCTACGACATTCGAGTCGCCTGCGTCTGATGAATCTGTAACAGCCGAGCGAGCCATAGCATCATCTCCAACTTCTCCAGCTGTTAATGCTGCTGAGAATTACATCGATGCTGTTCCAGTCGGTGGTGGTGCCCCTATCTCTGGTGGTTCTGGTGGTGATGGCAATAGTGATTATTACAATGCTGGTTATGCTGTTAACGCCAGTGAATGCCGACGGTGCTGTCGGTGAGACTTTTCATGCTCTTCAAACTATTGGTTGGTATTTATAGCGCTGTTCCAGCTGTTGGTGGTGGCGTCGTTCCTCTCCTGTTAGTCGAGTCACTTAACGTACCTCTCCTCTCCTCTCGATGGCGGCCTTAACAGTCGAGCACCTAAAGGTCCTTATGGTCGAGCCCCCTAAAGGGTCCTTATCAGTCGAGCCCCCTAAAGGGTCCTGTTAGTCGAGTCACTTAACGTACCTCTCCCTTACGGTCGAGTCACTAACGTACCTCTCCTCTTCAATTTACTTATTGGGTGGGGGGGCTTATGGTCGAGCCCCCTAAAGGGTCCTTATCAGTCGAGCCCCCTAAAGGGTCCTGTTAGTCGAGTCACTTAACGTACCAGCAGTGCCGTTCCAGATGTTGACGCTGTTGCTTGGATACTATAAAAGTATACATATAATCCCCGCGGCTGACACAGAGATAGGGCAAAAATGATTGTAGCCACTGCTGTATGGAGGGGTTAGGATATCACAGTTGGTCCCACTAGCCGACTCGATCTAATGGCCTTTATTTAGGCTCAAAGGGAGAATCCGGATTGATAGAGCCCTTGGCGAGAGAATCTGATTAAGAAAGTAATCGGTAGAATCCGGATGGGTAAGCCATTGGCCCTACCTGATTAGTAAAGTCCCTATTGGTAGGAAGGTTCCCATCTGAGAAGTCGTGGTGGCAAAGCCCAGGTCCAGGTCAACATGGCGATCCAGCTTTTCCAATTATTATTCAATACAATTATAAGCATACAATAGGATCAAGCCTAGTAGGATAATAAGTCCAATCCAATTAAACAAGTCTAAGAATATTTTCCAAGGTCTATCGAAGACTTCCGCTTCATACCATTCAACCCAAGGTTCAGCCCATAGCTAAGGGGCCTCATACCAGCTCAGAGGTGAATAGACTCATCCAACAGCATCCTTAAGTAGGCATGCATGAATCCTACTTAAGTCTATGGTTACGACTAAGTTACACTAATTCCTTTGAGGTAACAGCATGAAGACTGCTACTACCCCTAATTAGGAAGGAGGCCAGAATATTGAAGTCCGCCTGTCCAATTCAAAGTAGGCACACCATCTGTATCCTTCCGGCATAGTGCTTTAGCTGTTCTAGCTATTCTGGACAGTGAATAGGCATCCATCCTTAATGTTGAGGACATCCAGACCCCGTATCCTGTTTGAACCTAGCCATATCGAATGTTCGGAGGGCAGATACATACCCACCCTCATGTTTTGAGAGGAGGGGCATACGGCACACAGGCCTTAATAACACTTGCGGAATGAATCGCTTAGTGGGGACTGCTTGCTATAGTCCGGGAGTATCGAATCAAATCAAGAGGGCAGTCATAGTAGTAGGTTTTAAGATCCCATTATTCCTCTCCCTTATGGTCGAGCGGCCTTACGGCACCTATTATTCTCTTCGCGGACACGTTATCTACGCATTCACCTCGCTTTACATCCAACCCATAAACCCATTGTAAATCAGTCTCGTCGTTACACACCCTGGCTGGGCACCCATCGTTATACAGAGAAAGAAACTTAAGCCCACAGTGAACCTACCTGCCTGCCTGCCTGATCTCTTATTTCGCTCTGCCTGAGATCTCTTGAGACCTGTCCGTCTCTCGATCTTGCTACCCAACCACCCAAGAGCTTGGCAGAACGCTTTGCTCGAACCCGACCTACGAACGAACCTTCGAGACCTTAGACCTGCCTGAGATGATAGACCTTGCTGACTGACACTGCTTCTCTCTTTACTGCCTTCCTTACACTGGCTCTACTTACTCTCCCTTTCCGTTCTTTCTCCATTCTTGTTTTCTCTATATCTATTCCCGTATTTTTCGTTTATCCATACTCCTCCCGCTTCTTTCTTTTTTTAGCTCTGGCGTTCTGCCCACGGTTATTGAATCAACCAGTTAACAAATATTCTTATGATAGGAGATCATCGCCAAGATAGAGGGGCCAGTGCGCGAAGTAAGCCAGTGGTCGGTCGCCAAATAGGAAGGAAGTGGTCGACGATAAGGAGGCGGTCATTGACAAGAGGTGGTAGTCATTATCAATAGCCCATAAGTGCCAGTGGTCATTGATTCGAGGTCATTGCTTGAAGGTCAATTTTGATAGCCGCTAGTCGATTCTAGAGTTGATGCCGGGTGTCGATGCCTTCTTGGATGTTTTGGTAAATGTCTCCTTGCACTCGGAAGCGCAAGACCCTCCGGACCTTGTATATTTTGGAACCAATATATCAATTGGAGGATGTCTTCCTTTAGGTGTTGGAACCGATGAACCATGCTTACTTACAATGAAACCTGCTTTTGAGAAGTTGATAAGACCCATTGGTGTATTATAACGTATATAATGCAACCTGATAAAATGAACCATCTGTCAATAGAGGCGTTCCCTATATTCACAATCCGCCTTCTGGCCACATTCACTTAAAGCCGCACCTGCCCACATCTTACGATAGAAGAGTTCCAACTGACCCTTCTGCCAAGAACTGAATAATTAGCTATCTTACTATATCTTCTCTTTAGTCCCCTTCATTGATCATCTTCCGGTGCCGCTTATTCTGGTAATGAATAAGGATCGGATTCCCCTTACCTTCTATCGGAACCGCTTCTGGGGAAGTGATTTCTTTTTCCGATGGGAGGAGCCGAGCTCAGGCAGCCCTCTCGAGTGGGTTGGCAGCAACGTTATTGTATTTTGCAGCGCGGATGAAAAAGATACGGCACGAGACCGGTAGTTTGAATCTTGAGCTTAATTCTTTTCTTCACGTTTTTGAGCGGCCAAGTGAAGGCGTATCCAATGTGCTCTGTAAACAACAACAAGACTTCTCCCTTTTCCCTTTCCCCTTCCCTTATTCCTTTCCCTTATTCCTTTCCCTTCCCCGTACCCCATCCCTGACCTCGCCTGGGCCGTCCACTAAGAAATTGTGGCCGTCCGTTCCCTATCCTTGATCAACCTATCCTTGATCGTCCTATCCTAGGATTCCTATCCTTGATTCCGTCCTCTTTCCTGACCTCGCCCTCCTTGGGTCGGTGTTTCAAGCTTCCTCACTTTGAAGTGCCCACCGGAAGAACAGGTTTCATAGGCCGATCAATAATCAAATATGTATGTCCCAACCTGGTCTCGCCCACCTTTGGTCTCGCCCTCCTTACTGACCTCGCTATACTCGGTTCAAGCTTACTTTTTCATGCCTACCCTGGGGATGCGCTCTTCGGTCAATAAGAAAGAAAGGAAGGATGTCGGCGGTAATGGTCCTCAACCTACCGATTTACCTGAACCGAAGCTGTCTTACTTATCACGAGGCTTTCTTATCATAAACAACGTATACTTGACTTGATCACGAACAACTACCACCAATAAGAATATATGCAATAAGAAAGGAAAGAAGATATGTATGTGATAGTACTAATCTGAAGATGGCTTATGGTGACTGACCGACCCGGTTAACCAGCCCCATTGAGGGTACCACGGGTCCTTATCTTATGCTAACGAAGGCAGGTGCAGTTGATCCTTATCTTACAGAAAAAAAAGGTTATGCTTCGACTACTGAAGAAAGTGAAATTTATGTTGGTAGATCAACTGAAACTGCGACTAGATATGGACCGAGATCCAACCACCTCTGCCCCTATGGTACCTAGGTAAACGGGCTGCTTATCTGGTTCTTCAACTGTCTCTGTATCCGCTCCTGCTGCCTTTCTAGCTGCCTTTTACTGCATTGGTGGCAGCAACGGATCCAAATCCATTGCTAGCAGCATCCCTTCCAGATAAAGAACCCGTCGATTAATGGGTGTTTGGGGGCTTAATCCATGTCGCTGTATATGAAAGGGAAGCTGATAGATGGACAAAGCTAATTTCATATAGCATTTTTCCGATAACAAAATCTCTAGGAACATCACTTGGAACACGTGCTAAGGCACCTCCTAGATCAAATAGGTGGAAAGCAATGATGGTGAGTGCGTCCGGACCTGAGCCATTAACTGGTACCTCAGCCCGGTAAGTAAGCACCTAACTAGTTTTCTCTTCCTCCGATAGAAGCCATTGAAGGATGTACCTTACCTGTTACTACCTATGTAAGCTAGGCGAAGAAGCTCATGGAAGCCCTGGATCTATATACCACCTGTGATCACACATCCCGAACCTCTACAACGTGCGTGGTACAAGCATCACGAAACCACGGGAGACCCCTGCGGGCACTACACCGAGGATATAAGTACCTCGGAACTCGCATAAACCAGACCGAGGCAGACCTTAAGGGATTACATGGGCACAGACCAATGAGAGGGGAGACCTTGCCATACTTCACAGACATTAGGGCATATCGATAAGGATAAACAAGTGGGACTAAGACATCCGAACAGTTATCACCCGGACACAGAATCGAAGCATACCTAAAACACTTCTATTTCTCTTTCAACATTTCTATTTTCTTGGATGCACTTAAATTATCGCTGGCACATGATCTCTGCACCGGCGTAGGTAACCTGTTGATGAAAAAAACAGCAGTACTAAATGCTTCAGCCCATAGATACTGAGCTTTTCAACATCATAGTTAGTGCAGTTTCCACAATCTCACTAAACACGGAAATGGCCTTTTAGGAGGTTTTGGAAAACGTATGATTCATCACTCGTTCACTTCGTTCAACAGCTGGAAGAAATGAATGAGATATATTATATATGTCATTATGCATTCATGAATTCTATATTCCCGTGGTTCATTCTTTATATATGTCATTACGCTTCAAAACCTCCGCCGGGGATTGGGGTGGGTGGGTAAATAGTGGCAAAACGAATAGTGTATTCTGCTAAAACCTCCGCCAAGGATGCGTAAGCAGGCTCGACTGATAAGGACCTTTAGGTGCTCGACCATAAGGACCTTTAGGTGCTCGACTGTTAAGGCCGCCATCGAGACCCCCCCACCCAATAAGTAAATTGAATGCGGAGCACGCTCGACCAACGGGCCGCCATCATGCCCCCGGCAGGGTGAGGTACGAACGCTCGACTGTTAAGGCCGCCATCGCCCTTTTTTTGACTTATTTGAGAGGCCAATAAGTAAATTGAACCTTTAGGTGCTCGACCAAAAGCCCCCCCACCCAATAAGTAAATTGAAGAGGGACGAATGAATTCATATGGTGAGGGATAACCTACACAAATTCTGATATAACCTTGACGGACAATGAAATATACATCCGTCTCGACTCTACTGTCCATCCAGAATTGATTCGGTCCCATTCGACCGGTTCTACTCTGTGTCAAATGCCGCCATCCATGTGCGAGCTGCAGGGAGTGCTTCTTTCACTGGCGCTGGTCCAATAGGTGCTGCTTCGCACCTTTGGTGGAGTCGGAACTCCCATCACCAGCAGAAGACACACGACACGCCCAGGTCCATCAGAACTCACTCATCGGGGTCATCTTCGCCGTCATCGTTCTGCTTTATGGTATGACAACACTTCGAAGACTCGTAGATGACCTTTTCTTTCTTAGCTCGGACAGAATATTGGTTCTTCAAACAAAGCTGAGAAGGCGGCTTGCCCTACTGGTTATGAAAGAGCCATTTCCTTTATAGACCTAAGAGCAGCACTAATGCCAGGAGTCGCGCCCGAATAAGAAAAGGACCTTTCCATATCTCTTGACTGACTATTGTTGGCTCAGTCAGTTGTCCAAGCTGGGTGGGCTGGCTGAACGTAGCAGCCAGCTCTGACCTGAAGAGGGATAACCTTTTCTTCCCCTCAAAGCCTGAGCATAGCGTAAGTGACTGATTTCTTCCCCTCAAACAGGTAAGTGATAACCCTCCCTTCGCAGAGCTAGCGAAGAATAAGACCAGGACCAACTCATAGAGAAAAGTACGAAGATCAGGCAATTCTCTTTATTCCTATTTACTCAGAGGGCTATAAGTGCATCGGCTTATTAGGAAGGATATTTGATTCGACCAACCACTCACTCCGGTATGGGGCGGTCTCCGTCTCCACAGACATTAATTCATGATCATAGAAATGGCATGCATCCTTGCCTAGCCTAAACTCGTTGAGTCCCTATCGATCGCACTCTTTCTTTCTATTGTATGTAGGCCTATTTCATTTCATTTATGAATAGATATCCGGCCAACCACTTCGATTCCCTATCCGTGCGTGGTCTGGTCGTGGAAATTGATATAAGTGCGCGCCATTCATTGTGGGTGATCCCTTTCCTTCCATGTTGGCATCCTATCCGTTGAATGGAGAGTAAGATTCGTCGAAGGGGCGGGCACATTCATCGGCCATGAAGTATAAAGATCTATCTATGGATAAGAAAGAAAGGTCAGGGTCTCTACTCCTTCTCCGAAATCAAATTGAAAGCTCACCACGACACGATTACCACTTAATCAATTTCATCCCCTGGTCGCAAGTCCCAGATGCTTATTTATAATACAGGTCATTCAAGCCGGTCTTTTCACGCGCCCGTCTCCCTCCATCTTGGTCCTGCCCTTGAATGATAACTGAATCCATCCATCGAAGTTTAGTTGCACCGCTGAAAATGCCACTATTATATATGTCATTATGCTTTTCTTCCAGTCATGATGCGCAAGCAGGCTCGACTATGCTTGCTACCACCCAATGCAAGCGGGTACCTACTGCTGTTCTTTCTTTACTGGTCGCTCTTTATCCCTTCGAGGTTTCCGAAATTGATATTGATCAGGCTGTTTCCTTCCCCTATCTACGTGGGCAGAAAACTATTAGAGAAACATATTGATGCTCATCGGATAAATAAGGAAGGCCTTTACTGGTGGAGAAAACCAGCGAATCAATGAAGTGGAAGGGTTGGGTCCATTCAATTAGATCTACCCAATTGGAACATGGTGCAGCAACTATTTCATTGTATTTCTAAGGGGGGGTAACTAATAAGAACTTGAAACCTGCACTTTCACCTCAGCAACAGCGACCATTTCACCGGTGAATATGTAAGTTTCACCACCATAAGTTTAAGTCGTTGATCCAGCAGGTTCACCCGCAGTATATTGAAAGTGAGATCAAGAGTTTGTTCATGCATCCGAGCTAGCTTCAGAGCTAGTTTAACCGAAACCAGTTGATCCGCCTGAAACACCCGTAGCAGTGGTTTACTCGGAACCTATTGATCCACCAGTTGAAGTTGATGACCATGAATGGACCTTCATTCAGAAGGGTGGGCCCAACTCAAATCGAAGGTTCTGGCAACAGCTCTGCTTTGGTAAGGTCTAATCTAAGGTCAACCCAGAGAAAAGGAACTCATGCTCTTACCACATAGAGTAGTTATCAAGGGATAACCTGCTTGCTGCGGTCTTGAGCTTGCTATGTTTTCGTTCGAGACCTTAGCTCTTACAGGCCAACCCTTCGAATCATAGCTCTTGAACATGCTTGCTGTCCTTACCTCTTGCCCTTATTAATCTAAAAGGCCGGGTTACCTTCTGGTTCTATCACTGTAAGGTCCCTGAG
>Ga0115844_100014_pt1 | contig 28529 bp, 14 predicted proteins | sample InSIn1gowninarea_FD_83858 | JGI IMG/M metagenome (GOLD analysis project Ga0115844, IMG submission 83858) | reverse complement strand
AAGATATTCAAGAGAATGACATGGAAGACGCTTTGTAAATATATCTGCAACTTGTTCATTTCAAGGAAAATCACGTATATATGTGTTGTTTTATGTATACAGTTGTGTATGTCTTTCTGAGATGAAGAAAGAATGAGACAACCTTAGGAAAAGTCTCTTATATGTTTCAATATGATTAGAGAATAGATAGCATAGATTTAAGGGGAGATTTTGTTATGCTTTTAATAACACATTGTTTCCATTATATCTTCTTGAGCACTTCTTGCTAAATGATGATAATTTTTTTCCTTGCTCACATTGATGAAGAGTTTCTTAGTAATGCTTGAAAAGCATTGATCATATATTCATGGTTGTTGATGACAATCATTGGCTTGTTACCTTGAGGTCTACTTATTTGGTTATAAATGTAATATTTGTCTCTTGATGTAAAGGTCATGTAAATAACCATGATGTAATAATTGTAATCATGTTTTGGAGTCAAGTCAGTTATGTATGTAATCCCATTTCGGGAATTTGATTTAATGTTGAGTCAAATATGTAACCCCACTATGCCGGATGATTGATGTAAACATGAGTCCTTGGTGGTATGAAATTCCATATTTGGTTAAGTCATAGATTCATGCACTTATTTGTACGTCTTCTATAAGATTGAACATATGCTTAGGGGGATCATTGTCAGTATAAAATGTTCATATTTCAAAGATAATATATACATTTCTCATCTCTACAAAGGGAGAGAGAAGTCTTATTTCACCATTGGTCAGCCATTCGCCCTTGATGTCAAACGAGTAGAGTAGTAGCTTGGATAGAAGCTTGGTGTGCTGAAAAATGTCTTTACAGGTATTTATAGGTGATTGTGACCATACACCAAAGTGGTTTCCATTCAGTCCAAAGGCGGAGATTGTTGGCAGTATGACTAAAGTGTTGTCCTTGATGGCCACCTACTTGATAAAGATGTAAAAATGATGGTAGTAGGATGATTATATAGTTGGGTACATATGTGACAAAGAAAATACACAAAGGAATACTAGTTTAGAAATAGAGGAATGATAATGGTGAATTTTGGAAAATAATACATAGGTACTATGAATAAAGAATAAGTACATACATAAGTATGGTGAATAAAATTCATGTACATATTCTGAACCATGGTAATTGGAATACTAGGGGTATTTACCATGGTATTGGCCCATACTAATGAGCATGAGAAACATAATTTGATCTCATTAAAGAATACAATCGACACAACTAAAGGATTGTCCTAAGGTATTGGCTAAGGCTTATACTATATAAGCAGATGGAAATCAAGTGTTAGAGTGTGAGTATTTTGTGATATCTATGAATAATTTGATATGGAACAGGTATTCATGAAGGAGCAAGGAAAAGACAAGGATATGGAAAGTCTGAAGTATAGTACCATATGTGCTTATTTGATTTCATTACTACAAATACCTAATTGTGATAGATCAGTGGTGATAATGATACTATGACACGAATATGATATGGTAAGGGTTGCGAATTATATTTTGTGGTTGTAGTGAAGGCATTATTAATTGATTATATATTTGTACACTGGTTTTCCTTTAAGAGGGTCCATACATATGTAGATGTGCTTCTAGGTAGTCGTGTATACTTTCCACGAACTTTTAGAATATATACGTAGGTGTCAAACATGAGAAGCACGTAGATTGTGAATGTTCTTTGTATAGTCATAGATACATGCTAGGTTTTGTAGTATGCGCTGATGATGATGGTTGATGTGTCTTGTCATGTTTGTTGTTTTCTGTTGATGAAGTATCTCTTATGATAATCTTAGTTTGATAGTACTAATTGGATCAAATTGATTATGAAATAGAATTTTACTAACTAATGATGCTTCTATTTGGTTATTTGTATTTGGTTCAATGGTTTTTGTTGGCTTCAATATCTAATTGAGTGATTGATTCAATGGTATGGTGACTAAGATTGAATTATCAATGTTTTGATATCTATACGTAGGTACTCTTAAGGAGAAGCACATACATACACAAATATGATTCAAAGCAATAACATATACCTTTTCACATATGCTTGATTAGGGTTTGTAGTGATAGTAATTGGTTTCTATGAAAAATACAATATGGTCTAGTACTCTGATGAATGGTTGTGCATTGATATGATCTGTTATGAATTACTTTGATTTTGTTGTTTATTATTGATTTAGATTCAATTATCGATTTGATGATTCACTTGGTTCAATAATTGGATAGTTGATGTCAAAATTGTTCGGAGTGGATCCATTTGGAAACATTCTAAAAAGTGGTCTCCAAACAGGTGAGGATAACAATCTTTAGAAACGGGGTTGTATCTACCTTCGAGTAGGAGCTGGAAAATGAGAGAATTTTGTAAACTTCTGCAGATAGTAGCCCATGTGATGGTTAGATTTTGTACCACTACAAGATTGTAATAATTTTCCTCTTAATAAAAGAAGAAGACAAAGATGACAACAATGGTGGTTTTCTCCCACATTGGGTTTCCACCTAAAATCCAGGTGTTCATATGGTTTTTGTTGTTGATGTTCTATCTTCTTCTTATATTTTCATAATTATTGATTAAGTGATGAAAATGAAGTAATGATACACATATTAAAGTTGAACAGATGATCAAATTAATTATTAGATAAGTTATCTATATATACATGGGTTTCTTTAATAATAGTCGTGTACATATTCTAGTTTTATTTATAAAAATAGCATATACAAATTAGAATAAGAAATTGAAAATTTGATGTGTGTAAAATAGTGATTCACCACCTTCTTAGTATTTTACCAAACAAAATATATTCCCAATGAATGATTTTGGGGGATTTTTCAATGAAGGGATCTCCAAGGTAGATGATTGAGAGAGAAGGCTGTTGGAAACCATGAAGTCAATCTAAGTGAGCTTGAATTCAGGGATGGATATTAAAGAATAAAATGTGGTATTTAAAGAGATTGATTGAGGTTCCAAAAGGTCGCATGAAATTATCCAAGATGTGGTTAAAGGATCTTTCTTCTTTTATTAAGGGTTGTACCATGAGCATATTATCGTCTATGAACTAGTGATGCATAATGGGATCAAGAGTGTGACAATGACTAATGCATTTTAATGAGCCTTGTTTGAGGGATTCTTGAAGGGATTGAATTAGTCTTTCCACTGTGAGGCTGAAGAGGAAGGGGAAAATAGTTTTCCCTTTCCTAATTCTTCTTGATGGATTGAAATTTTTTGTAGGCAAGCCATTTAAAAAGATGGAAAAAAAAAGATAGGAGAAAAGAGAGTTGATCCAATCCTCCAAGAAGCCAAAGTCTCTAAGTGTATTATAGAGGCAGGACCAACTTAATTTGTCAAATTATTTATAAAAATAAAGTTTGATGACCATTCAAACTTTTGTGAGTATTTTTAGGGAGTGAATAAGCTGATGGGCCACTATAATACAATATATAATTTTATGCCCCTCAATATTCTAGGACTGCTCCTTCAAAATGAGGAGAGCAAGGCAATGATTTAATTTATTTGGAGTTATCTCTGGGATAATTTTATATACCACATTACAAATGGAGGTGAGATGAAAGCCACTGGGATCAAAGGAGTTATTTGATTTGTGAAAAAGGGTTTGGAAAGTACAATTAAGAGTAGGCTTTATCTCTCTATATAAAGTAGATATACATATATTTTATTTAATGTGAGAATTGAAATATTTTATTTATAAACAACATTCTCTCTCTCTCTCTCTCTCTATATATATATATATAAGTTAACATGGATATTCAAATACTTTATATTGATATTCTTTTTCAAATAAAAGAGTTATACATCTTCACATCCACAAGTAAAATTTCCTTTTTATTATACAAGTCGTCGTTTTTATTTAGTGAATATTTTATTTATTTTTTTAATCTTGAAAGGGGCACATGTTCACTCCAAATTGAACATAGAAAGAGCTACACATCCTACATTAAGCTATAGAATTCACCACATGGTGCAAGTGCAATTAAAAAAGGAATAATATATTATTCTTATAAAGTATCATGTCACACAAGAAATTGATGCATCACAAACATTCTAAGTTCCTTCTAAAATATTATTTGGTTTTATACAACAGGAAGATCTTAAGTTTTGGCGATCCAATTTTCCAGTATATATATCACAATGGATTCATTTTTTATGTAACACATTCACTTCGTTTATTTTTTCGGTGTGAGACATCACATTTTCAGAAAGTTTTCACCCATGTTGAAAGACTTAAAAAAATGGTCAAGTTTCCATTTCACATGACAATAAGCATTCACTCCTTGCAAAACGACACATTGCAACATTTTTCCATTCATGTGTTACATTACATCAATAAATATAGAATTTTTTAATGTTAAAGTTTTCTTTTATGTCTTGATTGACGTTCCACTTCTTTTACTTGCCTCGTGGTGCTTCTAGAAAATATTTGTACTGTGAAAGAAATAATATTTTCCTAGTTAAACCTGTCGTCACATAAAAAAAAATGTTTTCCAAAAACATTTTGCATCACATAAAACATGATTTTCTCACTATCATAAGGTTTCCATCCATACAATATAGAACACTAAAATTTTCCTAACTTGCTACACAAAATATTAGAAACATTTGGATATATGTGTTATTTGCACTAAACAAATATTTTATGAATATTGCAACGTAGAGCACATCATCAAGATTTGAGGAGGGTATTTTTGGCTTGGAGACTTTAATATTGCACAACAATAATATTCTAGGATATGCATGGGAAAAGCTTTTTGAGGGTAATATATCACATAAATAAAACTTAGGGAAATGTGAAACCAAAGTCTGTTGAAAACGTTTTGGAGAGTTTTTTTCGTCTTCCTTCGTTATGAGAAATACAATTTTGTAGCAATGAACCATGTTGCATGAGGGAAACTTTTGCGAGGATGCGACTTGTTAAGATAAAAAAACGAGATGAGTGATACATTGCATCGCGAAAAATATATATATTTTTTTGAGTGATATCTTGCATTGTGACAAAAATTTCTCTCATGTAAATGTTTGCATTATGATTAAAAAAAAAAAAAAAACTTTTATATACAATATTTTGCATCATGGAAAAAATATTGTTCCTGTAATATATCACATGAAAGTGAAAATAATTGTGATACACAGTTGTCTAGGGTTAAGATTAAGTGATGGGTAACTATGGTTGATTGTTATTTCCAATTTTAAACCATGGTTGATCATATTTAACCATTGTGTATTATGATAAAAATTGTTTGAATATGATTAAGCATGCTTAATTATGAATAATGACATTTTGATGATGGTTGATTATGTTTGACCATTTCTTTTTTATCATGAATAGGAATATTTTAAAATGATTGAGTATGGTTAACAATGCTTGACAATGGTTCGATCAGGTTCATTATGGGTTACCATGTTTTCCTATGGTTCTGGAAAGGTAAAAAAGTGTTGCACCAAACACTATCATAATCAACCAATGAGATGGCAAATCCGAAAAATTCTTAACCCAAAAGATGATGCTTTATTGATTCATAAAGAACATATTATGTTGATGTAATTTCTTCTAAAAAGGCCTAGGATAACTCTATTGGAATATCTAGAAAGGAGGTATCTAGACCTAACTAACTGATAAAGTCAACCTTAATAATGCTAAATCATGAGATAAATTACACTATCTAACACTTTGGTTTAATTTTGAATATCACAAATAATAACACAAATAACTCCCAAGTGTCATATTTGAAATGAAAAACCATATTATGCAAATGGCTTCATGAAAATGTCTATATGCTGGTCTTCATTCTTACAAAAATTAGAATGAAGTCGCCATTACTAAAAATCTCACAAATGAAATGATAATGAATGTATACGTGCTTAATTATGAGATAAAAATCGTGATTTTTGGATAGTCGAATGGTTGAATAATTTTCACAAAATATGGGAGTTTGATCCTTCTCTTCATGTGCAAGATCACTTAAGAGTCTTCTCAATAATTCAATGCTACATGTAATAATACAATTGCCACATAATTTTATTTAGCTAAATATATTGTGAAAAATGGGTTGTTTCTTGGATGCTCATATGAGACTAAACCTATCTACCTAATTGGAATGCATTAACATAAGTACTCTTTTGATCACCAATGCTTCCTACAAAGTCAATATATGTGTACCCACCATGAAGATTGCCTTTTGAAGTTAAATACCAAATTCCATAACCTGTTATACCTACAATGTATCATAAAATTCTTTTGACAACCTTCCATTGAGAGTCTTTCGTAGACTCCATGAATATATAAATTAAACTTAATATGTACAAGATATCTACCCTTGTCGTAATATGATACATGAGGCTTCCTGCAAATGTCTTGTACGATGTAGGAACAACATTCTAACCTTTAATTTCTCTTATTCTAATTCATATATTTGTTCATTTTAAATTATTGATTCTAAATCTTTTGAATATATGAATGGAATACTCTGCTAAAATATAAAAATACTGTGTGTAGATCTCTCAATCTCAATTTTACGAAGATACTTAATAATACCAATATCATTAATTTTCAACTTTATATTTGTGACTGCTTTTAAATCATTGAATTTTCTATATATATAATGTCATCAAGATAAAGGGAAAAAAAAAATATTACCTTGTTGAGTCATTTTGGTGTAAAGTGTCATTTACTGTTTCTTTTACTAAACCAACTATTAAGAAAATAGAAACCAATGCTATTGTACCAAGGTACCAAGCTCATGGAGCCTAATTTAGATAATATAATGCTTCCTTTAGCCTATGGACTTTGTTCTCTTGACCCTTGAATTCCAATCCTAGTGGTTGAATACAATATAATTCCTCTTTTAAAATTCAATTTAAGAAATTTCATTTAGCATCCATTTGATAACATGCCAACTATTTTAGGATGTAATTTCTAAAATTTCTATAATTTTGTCTATCCATTAGAAAAAATAATGATAGGGGGAATTGGGGAGGTGAATCAATATTTTGAATTCATTTTAACTTTCAATTTCAAATTCAAGATTTCGTACACTACCATTATTCAGACAACTTGTGTGGGTATGCAGCCTTAACGAATTAAAATCATGTATATCCAGGTTACCTATCTTCCATAACTTCCATCTGATGTTTAACTTTAACATTGGATTATTAATTCATTAGTCATTTAATATGGATTAAAGAGAAGATAAATCTCAATGCATGAGAAAAAAAACAACACATTAGAACACTAGGATTTTATATGGAAACTGAATGTCGGAGAAAACCATTGATGTTATCATTATTTCCTTCTTATTTTATTACAAAATAAAATTTTCTTACAATTTTGTACTAGGGTAGACTATTACCGGCATGCAAGTTCCTAGCTACATGAGGTTACAACCTCCACTTGTTCTCTAGAACCTACTGGAAGGGAGCTACAACCCCGTAATCTCATTTACCGAATCCTACCACAAAGGAGATTCTATCCCTTCACTGAAGACTACAACCCTCAACAGCTTGTGGACCTTGTTTCATAATGTTTCATACTAGATTCACCTTTCAATCGTCACAAATCATGCAGATCACATTTCATATATTTTCAAACTAGACCAACACCCAAGAATATGCTCAATACCAATTAACCATTTTAAAATCTAACGCTGAGTTTTGAAGCACTGAATCACCAAATAATAAACCAACCAATGGATATCAATATTGAATCAATGCAACTAGATCAAATCAATGTGAAACCAAAGATATACCAATCACCAATAGATACAAACAATGCTTGATCAAGAGTTGGTTGACATGTAATAGTAAATAATACATAATTCACGAATTGTCATCACCAAGGAGCAGTTACAATCTCTATAATATATACATTACTATAGTAAAGAAAACTCAAGAATATACGTGCTTCTCAACTTTGGGACCTATATAGATATTTGAATTCACTAAGAAATTCTTAACCAAGTCATTTTGTTTAATTAGATCACATATATAGCCATGATACTCATGGGCCAACATTAAGTCAACTAACAACCACCCAAATCAAGCTATAATATAAAGGAAAATCACCTATAATCTAAAGAAAAATTACCTCATAATATATACGTGACTATACTGAAGTAGATACATGTATGTACATGACACTAAGGAGGACAACCCAGATATAAATCTTGACAAATAAGAAAACACATCAAAGCCTTCTCTAAGCACATAATGCAGGTCAGACATAGATCCTTGAATACTTTCAAAATGATAGATATCAGAAAACACATCATAGTCACCATAGATATTGCATCATTAAATACTAAATCATAAACAAATCGATAAAGTATATCCATTAGTTCTTAATACACTTTCAAATCTATCAGATCTGAGCCTTCTCCTTAATCCCCCATGTACACAAGTTTTAGATCATATCACACATGCATAATCCATTTCATTGCACATTTAGCTCCTTTATCTTCTTCTCCTTATATATATTTCTTCCTTGCTAACACCAGAAGCAAATCCTTTAGTAATTTTTTTGGTTTTCATACTTCACATTTTTCATGCATTTGTTGTCAATTCTCTTCCATATCTTCTGTAACATTTCGACCACTGATCATGTCATTTGTAATAGTTCTATAATTGTGATATTATAACCCAGTTGACACCAAGAGAATATTTGACAAGCAAGTTGTCATCAAGGACAACACATTCGCCATAATTCCAACAATCTCCCCCTTTACATTTGATAGAAACAACTTTGGTGTTTGGAAACCACCTACAAACAATTGTAAACATCAAGTATCCTCTCCCCCTTTGACATCAAGGGAAAATGGATGAACCAAGCTTAAAGAAGTACTTCCCTTATAGAGCTCAACAATGTAAGTTTGATCTATTGTTATCAACATTGAAATATGCATATGGACCATGCCCCCCTTTTGCATATGTTTGACCTTCTAGAGATATGAAATACAAGTACAAGAATTTATGAATCAAGTACATGGATATCCATAAGCATATATGACTTCTCCTATAATCAATGAATTTATGATGGATCACCTAACATAATGGGGTTACATATTGGACCCAAAGTTTACATCAATCACCCAAAATAATGGGGTTACATACATGACATGGCTTGATGCCAATAGTCCACACACGACTAAATTTTACAATGATTACAACATCAGCCTTTGCATGATCTTTACATCAAGAGACATGCATGACATCAATGATTGTAAACAAGGATCTCAACAATGAAGTATGTTTTGTAACAAAACCATAATACTCATGAGCAACCACCATGCACCATATAGGCATCTGCAATATAATCATATCACAAAAACAAGATAAATGAGATAATAGCATAATGAATATCCTCATTATCAAGAATAAATCAAGAAAATAAGATAATATAGCATCATCATGCGACCAAATATACAATATATCCAAGCACCATATAGGCATCATTGATAACTTATGAGAGATTGATAGTAGCACACATTTTTCCAGTCATGACAACAAAAATAACCATGAATTCATCATAGACACCGTCAAGAAATAAGGAGTACTCAAGCTGTCATAATTTCAATAATGAACCATTAGAAGCATAGAATATGCCTAAACCTATGCCAATTCTTCATCATCAATTTTGATCACATTATATCCTTCTTACCAATAACAAATAGATAGATCATCAACAATGATAAGACTTTTCTATGATTCATCACTCATCCTGAACCAATACTCTTTCATACATTCTGAAACTTGCATAAGATTACTATCAACATATTATAACAAACCAATGTTAGAACCAAAATGTCGATAATGAACTGATGGAAGCATATGAGGGGCTTCCCTTAAATTTTCCACTCCTTTGTTATCATAGAAAATGATACTTGATAGTTTAAGTAAATAACTACATGCATACGTGACTTCCCTTCATGGAAAATGCATACGGAATGTATAATGTTGTTTTCTCATAGCCACAACGCCCCCTGAACATGTCATGTTTATTCTTGGTCATAGTCACTTCATTATATGCAACATTAGTAACACAAACATCACCAAAATAATAATATAGTAACATAGGGAATCATCGTCATGATACAAAATCATAGCTCCCCCTAAGATCATACACCATTGATCATGTGGATGTGTTTGTCATTACCTGTTATCCATGAGGTTATGTATCTCACATCTACTTATACACTCTTTCTTAGAAGTATACATTAATTAAAATAGAATGTAGAAAGGAATGTCTTCCTTTACTCTAAATATGAGGAAGAAGAACTAGACCTTTTATTTCTACCTAGATTCTTCTTTAAAACATACAAGTTGTTTAAACTTTTGAATCCTTTTGTTATATTTTTCCTAGTGTCTTCTTCTATAATTCTACACCCATTTGATGTAAATACAATTACATGCATTGTATCATCTATTTGGATTACACTTAAAATTTTATCCTTTAGCCCATCAACCAGTAGTACATTAACTATTTCTATATTTTTAATATCAATGTCAACACTTCCCTTACCAAGTAGTTTTGCACATGGACCATTTCTAAGAATAATCTTACCACTCTTGTTTTCAAAAATAGATGAATTTGTCATTATTTCCATACATGCGATGATAGCATCCATTGTCTATATACCATTGATCTTCTTATTGAAACAAGCATGGAGAAAGGGAACACCTTTTTCTTATTCTCTACGCTTAGGATGAGGAGTGTTGGTGGATCCAACAATGCTTTTTTCTTTTAATGTGTTTTATTGTCTGAATGAATTCATTGATTTGTTCTTGCATTGTTTTTCTACATACCAAAACTTGTTACAAGTTTAACATATCAGATGAAAAGAGAAGAGATCAAAATTATCATAATAATTTTGTTTCATATTCCTCCCATTGCAATTGATAGCTTTGTGATAAAACATGTTTAAGATAAAACAATCTCCCTTAAAGAAACCTAAGAACCTAGAAGCCAATGATCTTCCCGCGAATGTACTTGTGCAATTGGATGCAAAGTGTCCAAAGTTATGTCAGATAAAAAATTCAACATGATTTTCTACAAGACAAATGGATTATTATTTATATTGTTAGAAGAAAATGATTTCCTTTGAAAAATCACTTTTCTTGGTTGCCTGTCTAGTTGGATTCTTAATTGTTTACCTGAATTATCAGAGTTTTCTTTGTTAACCTCAAAATTCCTTGCACAAGCTTGTGAGCTGAATTATCCTTTCGCAGCTTCATGAAAGCCAAGGCCATATTTAATGGAGGAAGATATTTGACCGTTAAGAGGATTATGCAATATCTTAGAGCTATCATGAAATCTCAATTTCTTATTCTTTACTGCTAACTTACCTTCTAGAATACTTAACTCAACCTCTTTTTTTCCTTTTGTATTTTCTAGTTGGGTTCTGAACTTGATGATCTATCCCTTAAACTCATTTTCTTTCTCTTCAAATATTTGAAGTATTTCCTCATATATTTTTTTTTATTTTTCAAAATCAGATTTGAGAGAGATAATATTTGCTTCTAGTCCTTCGCAATAATTGAATCTTTCTATAATTTCTTTCATTCTTGCATCTTCTTCATTTCTTTTTTCCTCCTAAAAATTCGTGATATTATTTCTTAATGAAGCTACTTCATCGTCCAAACCTTGACACTAATCTTTGCTTTCCTTATATTATTTTATCATTCCTTCTTCAATTTTCTTTCCTTCTTTCAATTGGGCTTTTAATGTGACAATGTCTTCTTTGTAGGCAAACTATTTTTCATCAAAATATTGTAATAAATTTTGTTGATATATATTTTCATCTGTGAGAATTTTAATATCTTCTTCTACAACCATTATTTTTTAATATTTTTTCTCTCCAGAACGAATATTTTCACTTCTACCCATGAGTGAAATTTCAGTTAACTCATTATGATAATCACTACATGAGGAAGGGAATAATAATTTAACAATGGTCACCATGTCTAAAAATAAAACAAAAGCTAATTCATGATGATTCTTCCTCACTATTCACCATCTTCCTCATCCTTGATCAATAGAAAATGAGTTGTTCCTGAAGCTAAATATTTGTTGACATATTTCAATACAACTTGTCCTTAATTTGTAGATGCTGAAACTACCACTACATTAATATATCTCTTTCATTACCACCATTTTCCTGAACTAACTCCTTTCTTTGAGTTTCCTTCTTCTTTTGTTTATTTCTCATTGTTTTTCATCCACTCTCAAGTTGTTAAGCTTTTGTTGGAGCTACTTGCTCTGTTGTTAGGATAAGTACTAGGAGGGGGGGATGAATCAATATTTTTAATTCACTTAAACTTTGAATTTGAAATTAAGAATTTTGTATCATATTATTTTTCAGACAACTCACGTGTGTACATGCCTTCAATGAATTAAAATCACGTATATCCAAATTACCAAATTTTCATAATTTCCATCTGATGTTTAAATTTACCATTGCATTATTAATTCATCATCCATTTAGTATGCAATAAAGAGTTGATAAATATGAACACATAAGAAACACAAAAACACATAAGAACACTGATATTTTACGTGGAAATATAATGTGGAAGAAAACCACTATTATTTGTATCTTTGTCTTCTCATTTTATTGTAAAGAAATATCTTCTTACAATTTTATATTAGCACAGACTCTTACAAGCATGTAGAGTCCTACCTGCAGGAAGCTACAACCTCCATTTTTTCTCCAGCACCTAGTGCAAGGGAGCTACAACCTCATAACATCGTTTACCAGCTCCTACCAGAAGGTATCTCCTACGCCCTTATTGAAGGCTGCAACCCTCAACACCTCTTGGACCTAGTTTCATAAGGTTTCATATTGGACCCACCTATTGATCATCAAAAATCATGTAGGACACTTTTCATCAATTTTCAAACTAGACCCCCACCCAATAATATGCTCAATACCAATTAACCATTTTAAAATATAACACTTCATTCCAAACCACTATTCAACCAACTACAGAATACCAATACTCAATCACTGCACTGGGAGTAAATAAATGCACAACCAAAGACAAAACAATCCACAATAGATATAAATAATCATCATGAAGACATCATTAACATACAACAACAAATAATACAAAATCCATCAACTCTCATCACCAAGCAAAAATTACAAACCGTGGAATATATACACTACTATAGTAAAGAAAACTCTCTTATATAAATGCTTCTAATGAATAAGACTTGCATACATATTTGAATCTACCAAGAAATTCTTAATTAAGCCGTTATGTTTAAACTGATCACATCTATAAGAATCATACACATTATCCATCATTAAACCAACTAATGACCACTTAGTTCTAGCAGAAATATAAAGGAAAATTATATTATAATATACACAACTAACTGAAGTAGATAAGCATATGTATGCGATACCACGGAGGACAACCTGTGTATAGATCTTGACACATCAACAAACACATCAAACCCTTCTTTGAACACATAATCTAGTTCAACCATATATCCCTACATACTGCCAAAATGAAAGATATCTGCAAGCACATCATAGTCACCACAGGATATTACATCATTAAACACTCAATCATAAACAAATCAGTATAGTATATCCATTAGTTCTCAATGAAATTTCAAATATATTAGGTCTGAGCCTTCTCATTTCTCCCTCATGCACACTTGCTTCAGATCAGATCACAAATGGATAATCTATTCCATTGCAAACTTAGCTCCTTAATCTCCTTCTTCTTATATATTTTTCTTCCTTACCAATGCCACAGGAAAATCCTTTGGTAATGTTCTTGGTATTTGTATGTGGGATCAAATAGTCGTTGTTGTCACAATTACTATAGGAAATTTCCATGGTAATACCTCATGATTTCCTTTTTTCCATGGTTCAGATTTTGTATGTGACTCACATAAAATATGTATGTACATGACTCTTCCTTATAGGGGTCGCACATACTTTTCAAACCTTTCATTTTTCATGCGTCTTATGAATGAGTTTTCAATTCTCTTCCATATCCTCTATAATATATGTACCCTTAATAATGTCATCAGTAAAAGTTCTATAATCATCGTATTATAACCAAGTCAGCATCATGAACATATTTGACAAGCAGGTTTCCATCAAGGACAACACATTCACCACAATGAAAACACTAACCTTTCTACTATAGTAAATATTTGTCCATAATCAATATAAAGTTTTTGAGAGAACCATTTTGCAACAATTTTGGTTTTATGATTTTTCAAATTTCACTTTCTTATTAAAATTTGTTTTGTAAACCCATTTGACACCATGGTCTACTTTCCTTAGGCATATCCACAAGATCCCATGTGTGGCTCTTCTCAATTGCATCAAGTTCTTCATTCATAATGTGAAACCATTTTTCTTCCTTAATTTATTTTTAAAAGGACATTGGTTGACGTTATATCAATGAAAAGTGTGCTCCTCGATCCACATAATTATGTTACATACAAAGTTCTCTCAAACATCTTATATTTTTTATTCCTTAAAGAGGCTATTGTCAGAGGTGAAGCATGTTGGAAGAATGAATAAATTTTTTCTCTTCCTTGTATTGAAAATTCTCTCTCTATATATATCCTTAGAAATCTTGGTGGTGGAGTTCGATGTCTTATAGAATCCACCTATTAATATGGTTGTAGAAAATTAAATTGACTTCCAACCATTTTATTAACTTGATCATCCTATGATTCATGTTATTGGAATCTATCAGCCTTTCTTACTATAAAAATATTGTTTACAATATTGTATAGAATATATTATTTATATTGTTCATTATAGCCAACAAATATACATTTTTCAATTTTTTCATCAAGATTCTTTCTCAACTCTTTTTGAACATCTGCACAAGATACATAACCAACAAATTTAAATGATGACATGCTAGATTCTATGCCCCTCCAAGATTCTTGAGGACCTTTGTCATTCACACTCTTAGTTTGATATCTATTCAGCACATAAAATGAACAACCAACATTTTTTTCCCAAACTTCATTCGATAGATTTTTATCCTTAACCATACTTCTAGACATATTCATTCTCATGTTATTATTCCTTTCAGCTAATCCATTTTATTTTGTAGTGCACCTTTTTATAAATTAACTTGTGATTTCATGTCTCCTACATAATTCCACAAATTCTTTGGAATCATACTCGGCACCTCTCTAATCTAAGTACCTTAATGTACTTCCCACTCTGTTTCTATGTGATGGTTTTGAATTGTTTGAATTTCTATAATTTTTTTCATTTATTCTTCACAAGATATACATACGATATCCAACTAAATAAGAAATAAATATCAGCTAATAAAACATATTTCCTATTCATAGTATTTTCGTTGGACCATAAAAATCAGTATGTACTAATTTAAGTCTTGTTTTGGTTTGTAACATGAAATTGTTAGAAAACTATATATATAGTTCTTATCTAGGATGGATGATCCAATTTAGATAAATATATTATTTTCCGTCCATATCAATACATTTAGATAGGAAAAATTAGAGGAATTGGCCTATAGAGCCAATTTTTACTTGTGGGTCCTAGCTTAGAAAATCAAGGTTTGAAACCTTTCAAAGGTAGTTTGAGTCATTTAATGTAGTTTTGTGGGGTCCAAAAACTGTCACTTTTTCTAGACCATCTATCACTATTATACACTTATATACCTTTCCAACAATGCTATAAATACAAAAAAATGATCATCCATGCAAAATTTATGCCACCCAGACAATGAACATGTTATTTTATCCCCCATGCATAGCTTGAGAGGATTATAGGTAATCCTTATCACCAATGGAAAAGAATATAGTGAACTAGATGCTATGAAGAAGTCTTTATAAGGGTAAAATTTGTAGATCTAGTTGAAAGTTGGAGTCAAATATAACCCCTATTTGGATATCAGGATGTGTTATAACAAGGGCAGTAGGAGGAAAAAGGCTTCATTCTATTCATGTGTAGATTTTCCATGATAAGGTATAGTAGAAAGGAGTGAATAGAAAAATAATATAATAGAGGGATTTTGTTTTAAGTGGTAGCCCACAATCCATAGTTCTCAAATAACTCAATTGAAAGTGCCTTCTCCTTTGTATTTATATTATTTCCATTCGAGACAAAAGATAGCAAAGAGACCTCACCTTCCCATTGGTTTTTCTCCAAAAATGGTTTCTTTATTAGATAATAGCTCGTGTTCATTTTTATTGGCATTTGTTTGAATTTCCCTATTCTCTTTTCTTCATATTTTGTCTATTTCTTGAATAAACAACAATATTGTTAAACAAAAATATGGAATATAAAGGAATTACCCCTTAATAATATAGATTTGGCTTTATATTTTAATAGATCTACTATGATGAACAATCCAATGAAATATATGTGGTAGCTTATAGAACATATTGGTATCAAATCATGTTTATTTGGGTATTTATTAGAAGTTTCAAGTGATCTAAGAAATATCTTGGGAAGAAAGCCATCAAACCTCAACCATGTATGATGAATCTATTTATAATAACCCTCAGGATTTGGTAGAGGAGATATGATCAAAGTTAGAAGTGCAAGTTACACATATAAATTATAATATCAACCTCCTTTTGGAAGCTACTATGAACAAGTTTTGAATCAGAGAAGACAATGTTTCCAACTTAGAGGTCAACTCAAAGGGAAAATTTAGGGATCAAGAAGATCTAAAGAAGGATTCAAAAAAAGAACTTGAAAAATAAGCCAAGTTTGAGAGCCATGGACCATTCATAGTCCCTCTTCAATATGGAAGCTAAGTTTAACATCAAGCTATATCAAGGTGAGATCAACAAATTGAAATTAAATTACTTATTTTAATATACATAGGGTTATTTTAGTGTTTACCACATAGATGAGGAACATAAAATTTCATTTTATCATTTGAAATTAGAGTGTCATCCCCTATTCTAGTGGGAATTCCACACAGAAACCCTTAGGTATTCTCTAGTAACTAGGCAGGAGGTTTTTAAATGTGTCATAATTTTCCAATTATACCTATTAGGTGTGTAGAGGACTAGTGGATCCACAGGAACTACTTTAGGCAAAGATCAGGATAGATTATATAGGAATACACCACAAAAGTTAGGAGGATGGAAAAAAGTTAAGTATCTCTCCCAAGAACCCACATTTACTCCTCAAATATCTAGGAGGGTCTACATAGCCATATGTGAAACCAAGTGATGTTTTTAAAACCTAGAATAATTTATTAGGCTTGCGTATAGGTACACTTATTAGGCAAAAGATCGCAATGAGAAGGGGGGGGGGGGGTAAATAAGTGTGAAAATGATTTTACCATTTCACAATGTTTCATAAATAAAAAATTATGTAGCAATATATAATAAATATTTGAATTGTAGAAATTCATCAAGAATACGTCAAGGAACCATCACATCAACACAAGGGGACACAAGATTTTACATGGAAACCCATGCATGAGAAAACAAAAAAAAAATATTCGTATTCCTATTTAATTCATTACATATATTGGTATGCATCGACCTAATAGAGGAACCCACCCCCAATATATGCAAGATAATACTTGTCATAGACTACAACTTGATAGAAGCACCAACATAAAAAATGTGCAAGAAACAACTCACAATAGGCTACAACCGGATCGAGGAACCAACCTCAGTGATGAGAAATATTTAAATTTCTGTAGGCCCCAATGTAATTGAGACAACAACCTCTGTGATAAGGAAACTTCAAATTTCTCTAAGCTCCAAGCTAATTGAGGCACCAACCTCTGCGATGAGAAAGCTTTATCTTTCTCTAGGCTCTAATCTAATTGAGGAAAATAAATCTCTAATGAGAAAGCTTCAAATTGTTTTAGGATCCAACCTAATTGAGGAAAAAAAATCAATGGATTCACCCACCTCCTTATTCAACTTCTTGATAACCTCTTTTAAAAATATTTAAAACTATATCCATGATCAACATCTATATTGTATGTCATTGAATCGTAAATAATGTCACAATATGCTATCATCATCATTACAACCACTATCATAGATTGTAGCCACTATCACAATTTGCAACACATGTAACTACAACGAATGTCACAAACTAGAATTACTATCACTCCAATCATTGTCATAATATGTAGCTACTATCACAATCTACAACACTTGTCATTATAATCATTCCCATTCCCTACAATCATTATCATTGTAATCACTATTACAAGTTTTCATGTTATTGTCGTACTATTTTCCATATAGTAATACAACTTGTTTCATTAATCTAGTGATGTAAATACCTTCTCGGAACATTGTCTTTCCATATACCCAAAACCAACTCCATCCTACTCGTAATCTCCAAAAGCACATAATAGAGATTCTCATCATAAAAAATATATCAAAATGTATTTTCATGCATTTAAAAGTGTTCACCTTTGAACGTTGATCACCATGCTTCTTTTGGAATCCATTTTTGACTTAAAATGAGCCCATAAAATCCCAAAACCATATAAAATCATATATTGGATTAACTTTTCAATAAAATTCCCTTTTCATGGAATGCTTCTATTGAATGCCACTTTCTGGCAATGGTGTGACAAAATGATCTTGTTTGGTCAATTATTCTTTCAAAAAAATGAAACTCATAAATAAGAAAATAAAATATTAATCTGACCTTATAGCTATCAGACTTCAAACCTGTGACCTTGAGTATTAAAACCAAGCCTCATACTAACTATTTCATGTGACAATTCTTAGCACACCATCCTTTCCAGCCATTTTTTTATGTTAGCACTAACTACAAAGGGGGAGGTGGAACTCAATCTATGGCTTGTCAATATTTCACAACATAGCTCAAAAAAACAATGTGAATCCAACTAATACAATGTGTTGCACTATCTGCTAGCTCTTTTAATGTGTCAATGGTGTATCACAACTAAATGATGCATAGAGGTGACCCACTTCAACATTTAATTATTCTTCCACATATATTTATGTGTCAAAAATGTCACTGACGCTCATCGTACACCCTTCATGACAACTCAAAGCTCTTTCCATATCGTATGCGACCCTCCATCATGATCATGCCTTCACCATAGATTTCTCTTCTATATATGGTGGAACCTTGCCATATATATATCCAATGCAATGTAAAAACTACCTTTCCACTATAACTAGACTTTACTTCCACGAAATTGAGCTCAAACTCTCATAGAAATTGGAGTCTACCAAGAGTTAATGTAGAAGAAAAAAATCAAACAAAATCATTGTTGTTATTTTGTAGAAACTAGTATGTCAACAATATTGTGATTGAAGGATGTATGTTGATATTCAAACCAGGGAACATATTTCTGATATATTTATGAAGCCTATGCTAAGGTAATGTTTCAAATATATTTGAAAAATTATGGGAATGGTTTGTTCCACACCGGAAGAGTTATATCATTAGCATCATCTAAACTTGCAAAGCGTTTTCCTCTAGCTTGTGATAGGAGGAATATGTTTAGAAGCATCAATAATTGGTCTCAGGGGGGACACTTTGTTAGGTACATGGAAACATAAAAGAACAAGAATAAGAAAAGTTTGTAGAGTTATTATAGGTACGGATGACATGCCTCGAAAATAAGTACAACATAAGGCCCATCTAACTATTCCTAGGCACATTTAACCTTTCGTTCTGCACTTAATAATGTATATTTGAACTTTAGTATGTTCTTACGAGGATTAAGAGATAATTTTCATATCTTGTATAACTAATGAATTTATTGTGTGGGATGTTGAGGCTATTTGATGTATATCATGCAGGAGTCTAGCAAGAGAAAAATATGGGGCATATCCCCCATTAAAGGATAATCAAAACTAGGTTGGATCAAGGACATTATCACCTCCATGTAGATATGCAATCATTAAGTAACCAAATCGTAATTTCTGGGGTTTTTGGAGGGAAGAAATCCTCTCTTCAAGGGGGCTCCCCCTTAACCATATTTTGTAAAAATAAATATTATGAGTATTCCATTATAATTCAAAACATTTGGAGAAGATAGTCAGCAGTAGAGAAAGGTTTTTTCCATGCTACTTAAATTTTGTTATATTTCACTTGTGAGAATAGTTGTTGATTAATGGAAAACACTCTTTGGTTTCCAATCTAATTTTTCTTTAAGGAGTCCAAGTCTCCTTGGATCAAGGCCAAACCTAGGCACCCAATCTCCCTTCTTGTATTTTTACTTTTCATGCATTTAGTTTAGTCATGCATTTATGCAAATATTATCTATAAAAATATTACCTTTGTAGGGCTAGCGCATAAGCTTCTCTCTAGGATTTTTTATGCATCTTCTCTATTGAATTTAAAACTGGTTTCTTTCATGTAGTGAAACATCTTTCATTCAAATTTTTAACTCATCCTTTCTATTGTTTTATCTTCTATAGCTAGTTAATTTATCAGTCATTCATGCATATTGGTTTTAGTTAAATAATAATGATCAATTTAAATAATAATTTTTAGGCATAGTTAGTACTTGTTTTGTGCAATTAGCTCACATATATCATCATATTTTCATTTAGCGTCACATATTTCTAAAATTTGTCAACAAGGTGATTTATGCCTCGATGAACTATAGAAAACCCTATATCTACATATTTTTTTCATGACTTGACCCATCAAAGGCACTTGAGCTTGGAAAAGTCTATTTTATCCTTCTAAAACCCTCTTTCATATTCTTTACTCATCAGTGTAACAACCTCCTCCCACATTTACCAAAGTTAATGTAGGTTTTAACCCCATATAGAAATTGCCTGCATATGAATTCTAAAACAAAAAAATAAACAATGCGAGAGGATAACAAATAAAACACATATACACAAAGATTTTCCCCTGGATCACAAAACCGAGACTACCAACTTGATTTTTCATTATGTTCCTTTCAATGTTACAATACATATTTATACATGTTGAAGCATCCAATACCATGGAACGAAAACCATCACATCCAAAACCATGGACTGAAAACCATAGGTAGGTGTTCCCAAGCTATTATAGGGTCCAAAACAAAATTTTCCTGGGGCACTACCCTGGACCCCGTACAGGAGGGCTACCAGTCCCCCTCAAACCCCCTTGTCACTCCCCAGCTATGCAATTGGTGTAATGAAGGGGGGGCTCTGCCCCCCTTCTAACCCCTCGATTCATTATGTAGGTTAGTCGTGGAAAGATTATAACACAACCCAACATTCTCCCACTTGTTGTTTTCTTTCCATTGGGGGCCATAATAGAGCTTAGTTGTCTATCTAGCCCTAAAATACCCATTGTTTCTCTACACCAAGAGGATTTCTCAGAGCTCATAGATTTTGTCAATGCATCTGTAGTATTCTTCAAAATGTCCACCTTTACTACCAACACCTTTTTGTCTTCTATAATATCCCTCACAAAGTGAGACTGAACATCAATGTGCTTTGTCTTTGAATGGTAAACAGGGTCCTTTGCCAAGAAAATTTCACTTTGGCCATCATAGTCTATCCTTATAGCTCCCTATACTAACCCCATACTTGAACACAATCTCTGCAACCAAACTACTTCCTTGCTTGCATGAGTGGCTGCCATGTATTCTGCCTATGTAGTTGATAGTGCCACTACAGATTCTTTCTTACTCATCCATCTGACTACACCTCCAAACAAGTTAAACACATACCCAATTGTAGATCTTCTTTGATCTAGATCTTCAGCTTAGTCTGCATCAACAAAGACATGAATATTCAACACTTCGTCCAATCCTGGTCTTCCTTGGTAGCGCAAACCATAATCACTAGTGCCACACAAATACCTAAAAAACCGCTTCACTATTGTCCAGTGCTCCTTCCTTGGTTTTGACATAAACATGCTCAATACTCCCACTACATGTGAAATGTATAGTTTAGTACATACCATCGCATACATTAGGCTATTAACCACATTTGCATACAAATCATGAGACATATCCTCTTCCTCTTCTTGTGTCCTAGGACATTGTTCAACAAATAAATTTACACCTACAATAATAGGAACCTTCTCCTATTTACTATCCTTCATATTAAACCTTTGTAGTATTTTCTCAACATACTTCCTTTTGTTTAACTAGAGCTTCCTCTTTGCCCGATATATTTTAATTCCCATGCCCAAAATATAGTTTGTAGCACCAAGATCTTTCATGTTGAATTTGGAGGAAAATTGGGTCTTCAAATCTTGGATAATTTGTTTGACATTTCTAGCCAACAACATATCATCCACATAAAATACCAAATAAATAACACAGTCACCAATTAATTTAAAATGTACATAGTGATCAACTTTTCTTCTGGTGAAGCCAAGTCCTCGTATAAATGTATCAAATTTTTGATACTACATCCTTGGTGACTGTTTTAACCCATATAGAGACTTCTTTAACTTGCATACCAATTCTTTCTTACCCTTCACTGTAAAACCTTCAAGTTTCTTCATGTAGATCTCCTCTTCAAGATCCCTATGAAGAAAAGTTGTCTTCACATTCATCTATTCTACCTCAAAATCAAAATCATCAGCAACGGATAAAAGTAATCTAATAGAAGCTACCTTGGAAATAGGAGAAAAAATATCATCAAAATCAATTCCCAGCACCTGGGATAACCTTTTTTCTACCAACTGAGATTTGTATTTCTCCACCTTTCCTACTACATTTGTGTTCTTCTTCAACACCCATTTTTTGCCAATGGGTTTCCTTCCAGCTGGCAACTCTACCAGATCCCAAGCCTCATTTTTGTGAAAAGATGCCATTTCATCAACCATGGCCTCTTTCTAGAGTTTTCCATCCTTTGAATCTACTGCTTCCTTCATAGTTATGGGATCATCATCAATAATATATAAAGAAAAATTTGAAAAAAATTCAAATGGACTATACCTTTCTGGTTGCCTTCTTTCTTGAACTGATCTTCTCACACTCGGAGTTTTTTGCTTTTCATCTTCTGATTCCCGCTATACTGTAGAGTCTAATTCTTCCTCGTTTACCTCAAACTTTATCTTCTTAGGTTCCTTTTGTTGGACTTCATCTTTAAGAACATATTTTAGCTCTCTAAACACCACATCTCAGTTGTACACAACCTTCCTTGTTATTGGGTTCCAAAGCTTATAACCCTTTAAACCATCGCAATAAAGATTCACTTTTCAAATTTACTATCTAGCTTGGTTCGTTTCTACTTTGGAACATGTACATATGCATCACATCCAAATACCCTCAGATTTGAAAGAGAGAGTTCCTTACCAGTCCATACCTCTTGTGGAGTCTTACCCTCCAACGTTGATGAAGGTGATCTATTGAATAGGTAACATGCTATCTCCATCGCCTCTGCCGAGAATTCCTGTCCTAACTCAACATCACTAAGCATGCTTCTTTCCCTTTCCATCTGTTGTAGCTTATATTGTGCTTGAGGTTTATTTATCAATTATGTCACTATCGAGAGTTCAAACTCAATAAAACTCCTTTATATCCTTTACCCTTCCCAAAAAGTATAAAAGAAATGAAATATTTTGTTTGATGTATATTGCCATCACTAAAGGAAGAAATGTAAAAGAATCAGATATAAAGGATTATATGAAGCTATATGTATATATAGAGATATATATATATATATATATATATATATATATATATATATATATATATATATATATATATATATATATATATATAGATATATATATATATATATATATAAAGTGAATATAGAAATGAGAAAGAAATAAAGAAATATTTTGGATTTACAACGAAAAAGTGTTAAAACATATATAGCCAGACCTAAAAGGTATATACGTCGTGGTTTTGAGTCTCGTCTGGTCCGCCATATCAAAAAGTCCCTCATATACGTTATGATTATGCATTTTTATATATTTCTATTATAAATGGATTATAGGAGAAATAAGCGTCGATTGCTGTTAGAAAATTATATATTATAGAGCAATGGAACACATAAAATATTGCAGAAATATAAACACAGAAAATGCATACAAAAAAGAGACACAGATATATGTTGTTCACCTAGTTTGGGCTATGTCCACGGAGAAATAGCCAGTCCTTCTTTTTATATTATCTAGCAAATTGAAGAGATACAACCTACAACAAATCCGTTGTAACACCCTCTTCGCTCTCAATCTCCTCTCTCTTCCTCACTCAAAATACAGAGATATGTAGACACAATAAAATTCCCTCATATATAGTGAGGGGTTTCCTTCTAGGGAAAAAAACCCTAAAATAAACATAACTTCTACCATCAGATCATCCGCCTAGTGAATGGCCCATATTGACTAGAAATTACCATACTTTTACAAGGAAACTTTTCATCTATTTTTAGCTTTTGGGGCACTACCCCTGAACCCTTTTCGAGGGACAACTAGCCCCCAGAACCCCCAACTGGGGGTGATTTACCTCCTCAAACCCTCGCAGGGGGGACAAGTCCTCCCCTCGTGGAGGGGTGTACAATCTTCCCGGGGTATACATCCAGTTGAAACCTTTGAATACAGAAGATAATCAAGCTCCACACCCAACAATTATGATATGGGTAAGCCAGGCTTGATATAATATATATTCTGTTTTATAATTCTATTGGGTCTACAAAGCCTTCATGCATATAGAGGTTGGTTCTGCGGATTGTGATATGCAATGGTCGGACCCGATGTTACATATATGTTTTTTAAATCTCTTGTCGGGTCCACGATATCACATAACTCTTAGTGTATATCTATATATATCTCTGTGTGTGGCTATGCCAATTTTGATATGGGTGGACTAGACTCAAAATGATATGTAATGTGTTTAATAACTCCAGCAGATACATAAAGCACCTTATGTATATGTTCATAGTGTCGATTGTGATTTGTGATAAATTTTCCAAATTTGATAGATTTATTAAATTGGGTTAATTCCATTCCAGTTCCACTTTATGTGTTTTGTGTTGATTTTGTTGTGTAAATGGAAAAATTAGTGCTAAAGTTGAATCCGAAGAAAAGACACATTTTAAGTTAAAAGGTACAATTTCAGGTGGATGCAAAGTGGTAAGTGGTTTTTAGTGGGCTCACTCAACTCCACTTATTGTTTGACACGTAGCAGCTAGGGGAGAGAGAAAACCGCCATTTCAGGTGGGCATTCTCAGGGCTTATGTCTCGCCTAAAATATTTATAGACCGTATGATCCACTAAGTGTAGGTCTATGGTGGGGATCTATTGGGAAAATTTGTTACCTACAGAAATTTGCAGAGGCTTTGGAAGGTGTAGAAAAGGTATGTTATGCATGCTTTATGGATATGTTCATTATAGATGGTTTATAATGAATTTAGTGTTGATATAAGGGTTTATAGGTAAATACCATGATATAACTAATGTTAAGGAGTGATATAAGTGAGCATATATATGTTTGGGTTAAGAAGGGGATATTGAAGGTTTAAAAGGGTTGATTGAGTCTTGATAAGTGAATTTGACTAAGGGTTAGTCTATGTTGGGTTTAATAAATCATTCCGCATAGGGATTTATGAAAGGGGCCTTAACGATTATGGATTTAATGTTTGACTTGGAAGATCATTAAAGACAAAGGTCTGGGTACATGCGTAAGCCTAGTTTTACATAGGTAAACACTGTTAATTATGGCTAAAGTGAATTAAACATCATTAGTATATTTACAAAGGAAGCGGATTAACAGAGCAAGCTAGTAGTTAATGTCAACTTCAAAGTTTAGTGGTTTTGTGGTTATTTCATGTTCTTTGAGGTGTCTTTTAACCTCTGTAAATTCTGTAATAGTTTTTAATTTAGATAGTTAGGGAAATAGTTTAGTAGTTTAATAGTTTCATAGATCAAGAACCATTTCACAAATGTCTAAAAGGAGGAAAATTTACAGAGAAAGGGTTGGTTGTTGGAATTTGGAGAACCTGGATACTAGGCCACTGTAGTCTGGATGTCATTGTTGATTAATGAAAGGATCATAAGTTTCCATGAGTTGATGCATATAATTTTCTAAGCCTCTTTGTCATGTGCCATATTATGTTTTCCTCTTTTCAAGCATAGTAATGAAGCTGTGGGTATTTATTTTCCTATGTAGATAAAGTTAAAATTCCTTAAAAAAGTGCTCCTATACTTGAAGACCTCACTTCCTTTCCAAATTATAGATAATAGTTTCTGTGAAAGACCAACATATTATTTATGATTCAGTTCTCATTAACATAATTCTTCTAAGTTATAGATAGTAATTTCTGTGAAAGATCAACATATTATCTTTAACTTCTCCTTCAAACTTTCTTCATTCATCATTTATATCTTGAAACAAATGGAATTCTAAGATGTTCTTCTCATACATGTATTAAGAGTTAAAGACCAAGTTTTCCAGGTCCTTCATTTTAAAACACGACAAACAATAAGTGACAATAAATAATATTTATTAATGTATTAAGAACAATTTCCCCACAACTAGGAAATTGGTTTCTTAAGGAACAAAACCATCAATGTCTTTTTCATTCTTTCTGCAACTCCATTTTGCTGAGGTTTATATGGAGTAGTCTTATACCATGCTACACCATACTTCTTACAAAATTCTTCAAATTCATTACTGCAAAAATCTCCACCGATATCTATCCTCAACACCTTTATCTTCTTTTCTATTTGGTTTTCCACTAGAGCCTTAAATTCTTTACACTTGTCAAAGACATCATATTTCTTCTTAAGGAAATATATCCATGTATTCCTTGAGAAGTCATATATAAATGATACATAGTACATAGACTTACCTAGTGATGGAACCTTCATAGATCCAAACACATCACTGTGCACAATCTCTAATATCTATTTCACCCTCTTACCAACAGATGGGAAACTCACTCGATTTTTCTTCCCATATACACAATTTTCACAGAAATAAAAATCTAGAGAGCTATTACTCATACCTTCTACCATACCTTTACCATGAAGTGTTCGAAGGCCCTTCTCTCCAATATTTCCAAGCCTTTGATGCCACAGCATGGTCTTCTCTCCAGACACCACTAGATTTTCTGCTCCGCTTTCAGGAACCACAGAACTGTTGCACCCATCAACAAGAATGCTACCTTGCAGCTTGTATAAAGTTCCAATCTGAACTCCCCGCATTAATACCAGTGCTCCCAAAACCATCTTATAGGTATCCTTCTCGAACAATATTTTTACACCTACATCATCCAGCCTGCTTACAAAAATCAGATTTCTGGTCAATGTAGGAATATGAAGAATAGCCGAAAGTGTTCTAACATTTCCACCTTGCAATTTCAACTTTACTTTTCCAAAACCAACAATTCTACCCTTCGTATCATCCCCTAAAAATACATCACCACCATTGTATTTCTCATACTCGAAGAACCACTCCCTATGGGGAGTGATGTGAAAGGATGCACCTGAGTCAATCAACCATGCCTCATGATCTACATGTGTATTTGAAGAAGCCATGTACACATCCCCACCTTTGTCTGAGGTGGTTTTCGCCTCTAAAGAAGGAGCATCATCAAATCCCTTTCCTTTTTCAGAAGCTTTAGATTTATAGTCCCTTTTGTAGTTCCATTCCTTTCTACATTTCCAGAACACCGCCTTTATAGGTTTTCCTAGAGATTTAGATCTCCCACTCGATGACTTATTTTTGTTTCTGTTCTAGGACCGTCCTTGTCTAAACAAGGCATCACCATTCTAGCTCTCCATATTTTTCTTTCTTATCTCCTCCATTAGCAAGGATGATACTATTTCATCAAACTGCTAAGCAGTTGCATTGCTACCTATTGCAATAACCAGAAAATCCCATGAATTTAGTAGAGAACACAACAAATTAATGCACTTATCCTCATATGAAATTTTGATATCAACAGATGATAACTAACTTGCCATAGTATTAAACGTATTCAGATGCTTTGTCACTGAGTCTCCATCATTCATCCCCAAGTTATATAGCTATTTCCATAGGAACAATTTATTCACCGGATACTTAGATTCATATAAAGTCCCCAACTTGTCCCATAAAGCCTTCGCCATAGCTTCCCTTGATAGATTCAGCAATACTGAATCTGAGACACACAAACGTATTGCGCTCTTTGCCTTCCGATCCAACTTCTTCCATTCTTCATCGGACACTCCCATTGGTTTAGTATCTGAATCTACCTCGATCCACTGATCTTTATCCACCAACATATCCTCCATCTTGAGTTTCCACAACTCAAAACTCTGACCGTTAAATTTCTTAATCTCTATCTTTCCACTCCTCGCCATCTTCTTTGACCAACAGAATCGATCTCGTAGATCTCCCACTGAACAGGGTCTACCACAAGCCTGTGTGAAACCCCTCAGCAAAAAATGCATCCCTTTGAAGCCAAAACATCTATGATACCAAATGTAAGTTTTAACCCCATATAGAAATTGCCTGCATATGAATTCTAAAACATAGAAAATAAACAATGCAAGAGAATAACACATAAAACACATATACACATAGATTTTCCCCTAAATCACAAAATTGGGACTACTAGC
>Ga0115844_100013_pt1 | contig 28646 bp, 18 predicted proteins | sample InSIn1gowninarea_FD_83858 | JGI IMG/M metagenome (GOLD analysis project Ga0115844, IMG submission 83858) | reverse complement strand
TGAGAAAGAAAATGTAGTTCCTTCCAAGAGATTGAATACACCTAAGAAAGGACATGTGGAGTAGTAGGCTAGAGACGGTGGTAAAGAACCATTGTTGTGTTGGATATGTGGTAAGGGTCATCATAAGAGGTATTTTCCCTAGTATCATAGTTTCGGTAGGCCCTAGATCTATATTTATCAGGAGGTGTATACAGTGTGTTATGGTTTTCATACCATTCCTCGGATCTATGAAGTTGTGGACAACAGGCAGGTGGATCATGAGACATCGATCATTGAGATGGATGGTAGGCTTTGTGATCAATTTTTTTCTATTTTAATTGATCCTGGATCTAACTATAGTTATATTAGTCCTGACCTGGTGGATAAGTGGAGTTTGAGAAAATAAGTGCATGCAGAATCTTGGTTGGTACAATTGGATATAGGTGTAAGGAAACAAGTTCACCATTAGGTAAGAGATTGTGCATTTGAGTTAAATGGTATGCCTACAAGAACACACCTAAATGTGTTTCCATTGGGAATGTATATTATTATTTTGGGTATGGATTTGATATACCTTAAGAGAACTAAAGTGTATTGCTTCGGCAAGGTCATTGAGTGTGTGGATGATAGTGAGGAAAAAGGACATTGCAAGGAAAGGAGAAGCCTACATTAGTGACGATGGTAACCCTATGTAGGCTAAGCATAGTTGTAAAAATGGTTGTGTGATGTTTGTAGTGTACATTTCTAGTGACAAAGGTATGGAGGTTGAGGATGCAGATTTGTTGAGAAGGTACCCATTTTTGCATCAGCTTTAGGATGTATTCCATGGGGAAATTGCAGAGTTTTCACCTCATAGGGAGGTAGGTTTTTCTATTTAGTTAGTGTCGTGGGTGGATCCAACATAAAAAGCACCTTACAAGATGAGCAGACCTAGAGTTAAAGGAGATTCTTGACAAGTGATACATTAGGCCAAGTGTATCATCTTGGGGACTAGTGTTTTTCGTAAAGAATAGATATGGTGCTCTTGAATTGTGCATTGGTTACAGGCAGCGGAATAGATTAACGATTGAGAACAAATACCCTTTGCCAAGGATTGATTATTTGTTTGATCAGATAAAGGGAGCAGCAATGTTTTTTAATATCAACCTAAGATCGAGATACCATTGGGTACGCATCAAGGAACATGATATATTCAAGACTATGTTCAGGAACAAGTATGGGAATTATGAGTTTTTTTTGTTCCATTTGGTTTGAATAATACTCCAACTAAATTTATGTGTTTGATGAATAGTGTGTTGCAACCTTATCTGGAAAAAAAAAAAATTCTTCATTGATGACATTAACTGGTGTATTCTAAAAATGAGGAAGAGCATGCCAAAAATTTAGAAAAACTTTTGAGGTTGCTAAGAGAGCATAAGTTGTATGCTAATATTAGTGAGTGCAACTTTTTTTAGACTGTGGCACACTAATTTGGACATGTTGTTTCGAAGGAAGGCATTACAGTAGATCTAGAAAAGATAATGGCCATCTTGGAGTGGGAAACTCCTAGGAATTTAAATGAGGTTATGGGATTGGTAGGTAACTACATGAGGTTGATCAAGAACTTCTCATGCATTGGATATCCTATCACATCATTGCAGAGGAAAGGTAAGAAGTTTGAATGGATAGAGGAATGTGAGGTTAGTTTTGAGTAGCTTAAGTAGTTGTTGACATGTGCACTAATGTTGAAGATTGTGGATCCAGACAAGGAGTTTGTAGTGTATACATATCCTTCCAAGAGAGGACTTGGTGGAGTTTTCATGTAAGAAGGAGAGGTAGTGTGATATGAGTCATGGAAATCGAATGAGCATGAGCAAAGGTACCCAACACATGATCTTGAGTTGGCAGTGATCATACATGGATTGAATATGTAGAGAAACTATCTTCTTGGAAGACAAGTTGTGATAATGAGTGATCACAGTGAATTGTTGTATTAGTTTAACCAACCAAGTATAAATTCCAGCCAAGTTAGATGGTTGGATACCCTTAGCAAGTTCGACTTAGAGATTAGATACATCAAAGGGAAGGAGAATTAGGCTGCAGATGCTCTTAGCAGGAAGGTATAGGTAAATCATATAGTAGGTATGAGCTCTTATGCAACATATTTACATGATAGGATCTTGAAGGCAAGACAATGGGATGAAAAATACATGGATATCATGCACATGTTACAATAGAGCATAGGTATAGGTGATAAGGATGCAGACTATCATCTCACAGTAGATCGTTTGGAGAGATCCAAGGATAGGATCTATGTGTCGAATTACAGTGAACTTAAGAAGCTTATCTTGAGGGAGTTTCACATCAAGCCATACTCAAGTCATCCAGGATATCATAAGACTGTTGGCATTATAACCAAAATGTTGTCCTTGATGGCAACCCATTCAGATGATAGATCACTGTACTTCCTGTAAGCAGCAGAAATTGATGATCAACTATCAAATATTGAAGAAAAGAAGAAGGACGTAGGAAGCCAGTTCATAAGGTGCGTACCCGCAGGTACATTATGCAAGATCCGCGTCTAGAGACGCAGGCCTGCCGTTCAGGAGGTGCGTCCGCCCAGTGCACACATTTCAAGGCAGAGAAAAGCTCACGTGGGGGTTTCTTGTGATTTACTCTTGGTTTTGAGCCGACGGTATTGTGTTATTACGGTTTTAACTCGTGGTATTGCTCCATGATTTAAGGAAGGGTTTGCCTATATAAAGCAAAGGAGATCATTTGGCTTGTATGCTCTTGAGTTGAACATCTTGTGTGAACTAGATCTGAAATCTTATGGGTATAATGTCTAGATCTTAAGAAGGCGAATCTCCTGATCTCTTCGGCGCATGATCAGATCTCTAAATCTGATTGACTGGGTTGTCACTTTCATTCTTATCTAAAGGGTCGCAGGCACAGTAAAAGAAAAGTGCACCGAGACACAGGTCAGAAGAAGTTCAGGTGCGTCTCTAAGGTAAAAGGACGCAGAGCAGTATTGGGAGATCTACGTGCGGACGCAGAGCGTACATGGTTCAGGCGCGTCCCTGAGGTCAAAGGACGCGACGCGATAGTATTGTTGGGTGCGTCCCTGAGGCAAAGGACGCGGCGCGATATTGTTTTTGGGTGCGTCCCTGTCGCAAAAAGGCGCGGTGAAGTTGAAGCAACAGTGCGTCGGTATGCAGCACACCAGAAGGGTCTCTGCGTGTGGACGCAGCAGTGCAAAAGAGGAACTGCGTCTGGTCGCAGACGACAGAAGGGAAAACTGCGTCCCTGTCTTGAAATGTTCTGTTAACTGTATTTTTCTGTTCATAAGGTGTTCCGGGTTGGCTCTGTAATTACTAATCTGAATTCTGTAGTAGTCTGTAACTGTTGATGTATACTTGATGTTTTATGAAAAGAAGTAGGGGGTTGTAGCTCCCTTCCAGGAGGAGACTGGAAAACGAGAGAGAGTTGTAGCTCTTTGCAGGTTGCAGCCTGCGTACTGGTAAAGGACTACATTAGTACAAAATCATTGTAAAAGAAGTTTCTAATTTGAAAGAAGATAGAGACATATTGCAGCGGGTGGTTTTCTCCCGCATTGGGTTTCCACCTTATATCTTGTGTTCCATGGTGTGACTATCTGTTTTTATGTTCATGCTCATTATTTTATGGTACTGATATGAAAAAATAAATCAAAGTGCAAATAAGAAGAAGATTTGTATAATACTGATTCACCCCCCCTCTCAGTATTATTTCCAACAATTGGTATCAGAGCCAGGTCCTTCAGAAAAGCTTGATCGCTTGAAGGTAGATCGGTCATCATGAGAAACTAGGAGAGAGAAGCATCAATCAGGGCACCAGTTTTTGATGGTACGAACTTCAATTATTGGATGGTAAGAGTTACTGCCTATCTTCAATCTCTTGGTACAGAAGTTTGGGATATTGTAGAAACAGGTTATGCTTTTCCTTCAGCTACTCCTACAGATCCAGCCGAGAAAAAGAAATATGAAACAAATGCAAAAGCTGTAAGTACTCTTTTGGGATGTATATCTCAATTAGAATTCATGAAGGTAATGCACTTTAAATACGCAAAAGAAATGTGGGACAAAATTGTCACAAGCTATGAAGGAGACGACCAGGTAAAACGTGCTAAACTTCAAACTCTCAGGATCCAGTATGAGAGTCTCAGAATGTATAATGATGAAAGTGTGGCTAATTATTTCCTTAGACTTGATGAGATTGTTAATTGCATGAAAAATTTGGGTGAAGAAATAAAAGAAGTTGTTGTGGTTGAAAAGGTTCTAAGATCATTGTCCCCCAAATTTGAATCCAAAGTGTCTGCAATAGAAGAAAAGGAAAATCTACGAATTCTTACTATGTCTCAGCTTCACGGAATTCTAACTACTTATGAAATGAGAAATGGAGGTCCATCAGATAGAAGGGAAGCTGCTTTTAAGGCATCAGGCAAAGAAGATTATTATGAAGCAAGTCATGTTCCAGAAGAAGAAGAAGAATAATCAAATTTTGTCAAAAATCTTCAAAGGGGTTCTGGAAGGTTCAGAGGTAAGCTACCTTTTAAATGCTTCGCTTGTGGAAGAGTAGGTCATTATGCTGCAAAATGTCCTTATAAGGATAAAGGAAAGGAACCTGCTAGATGGAACAATAAACAAAGGGCAAATAAGAAAAGCTACTACACCCATGAAGATAGTGATGGTTTATCAAACAGTGATGGAGATGAACAAGGTAATAAATATAATATGTTAATGGCTATTGAAGATGATGATTATGAGGATGCTGTAGATGTGGATAACCTCTATGATAAGATTACTAGTCTCAAGAGATCTATAGAAGAAAAGAATGCAATCATTGATGCTTTACAATCTCAAATTGATGAAAAGGAAAGACATTTTGAAAAGTTAGAAGGTGAAATTGTTAATATTAGAAAAGAGATTGAGAAAACAAAGGCTATTAATCTTAAGTTTGTCAAAGGATCTGGAACTTTGGATAATATCATCAATGTACAACGTTCTCCTATAAACAAGATAGGTCTGGGCTATAATGGAGAAACTTCTCAAGCTTCCACTTCAAAAAGTTATCTTGATGCAGCAAGAAGGAACGAGCAAAAGCACAATGAAGATGATAAGGCAAAACAAGGACAAAGTGCAAACAGAAATCATCAAGGACAATCCATTTTCAGGGTGAACAAAAGCTACAATCAGCCATAGGTAAAATCCTCTCAATTTAGAATGGATGACAACAGAAATTACAATCAATTGAGTGGAAGATTTGATAACCGCATGAACTTCTTCAATGGACAATGTTTCTCATGCCATAACTTTGGTCACAAAGCAGCACAATGTGTTGTATATAAAACAATCATGACTAGAGAAGCTCAAAAACAAAGAAGTATAACGGGGATTACAAAAGGGACCTATAACAACTTTTCGGCTCTTGAAAATGAAGTTGAATGTTCTATTTGCAATAACTTTGGTCATGAAGACTCTGAATGTAGAAGCAGGTTCTGGAAGACAACGCAGAAGGAACAAACATCAAACGCCAGAACATGGAGAATAAAATAAAAACAACCAGAAAGATGCGAGATAGCCCTTTATGCAGAAGGTCAAGAAAATTTATGGTACATTGACAACGGATGTTCGAAGCATATCACAGGGGACAAAGAAAAACTTGAGTCATATACAGCTTTAGAAAAGGGAAAGAAAGTTTCTTTTGGAAACAATATCTCTGCAGCCATAAAGGGGAAAGGCATAGCTCAGTTAAAAGAGGATGTCAAAGCTGGAAATGTTTTATATGTTGATGGATTGAAACATAATCTTCTAAGTGTCAGCCCAATGTGTGATCGAGGAACCGAGGTGATATATAGAACAAATGGATGTTTTGTTCGTGATCTTGATACAGGTAAAACAATGATCAGGGGTAAAAGAACTCCAAATAATCTATATGTATTTGAAGAAGGACAACAACAATGTTATCTAAGCAAAAATGATGAACACTGGTTATGGCATCGAAGATTGGGGCATCTGAGTTTTTCACAAATAAGGAAAGCATGCAAATATAAGGCAATTCATGATCTTCCAGATATCAAAATTCCAAACAACACCATGTGAAAATCATGTCAGTTCGGAAAGCAAACCAGAACAAATTTTCCAGAGAAGGAAGGATCAGCAAGCAGACCTCTCGAGCTAGTACATGTAGATACATGTGGGCCCTTCAGAAAAAGGACACCTTGAGGAGAAGAATACATGATATTGTTCATTGATGACTTCTCCAGGTTTTTTTGGTTAGGACTTATGAAATACAAAGATGAAGCATTTGAAAAGTTCAAAACCTTCAAAGCCAGTGCTGAAAATGAATCAGGATGCAAAATTAAGTGTCTCAGATCTGACAGAGGTGGGGATTTTACCTCGAATGAATTTTTTGACTTCTGTGAAGAACATGGGATAAGAAGAGAATTCTCTACAGCTAGAACTCCTCAGCAAAATGGAGTTGTGGAAAGAATGAACAGAATAGTCCAACAAATGGCTCGTGCTATGCTTGATGAATCAGGTACTCCCCCAACTTTCTGGGGTGAAGCTGCACATGCAGCTGTTATTATTCTCAACAAAACAAATGTCCAGGTGAACAATACTCAAACTCCTCATGAGCTCTGGAGTGGTAAAACTCCCTCGGTAAAGCACTTCAAAATCTTTCGGAGCAAATGATATATTAAGAATACTGATGAGCAGCTTGGCAAACTTGAACCTAGAGGAGATGAAGGCATTTTTCTTGGTTACTCTCCACATAGCAAAGCATACAAATGCTACAATAACAAACTTGGCAGAATTGTCGAAAGCATTGATGTGGTGGTTGACGAGAAGGGATACATTCCTAGGGAAGTATATCGGGAAGACATTGAAGAAGATGAAGGCTACCCTCAGAGACAGAATGATGAAGAACAAGAACCTCAAGAAGAATCTCAAGAAGAACTTCAAGAAGAACCAGAGGAGCGGACAAGAATAGAAGAAACGACTCCATCCAGATATGTACAGAAGAATCATCCAGAATCTCAGATTATGGGGCAGAAAGAAGCAGGTGTACAAACAAGGAGAACAATTGCACAAGCTTCAAGTTATCTAGCATTACTCTCTTCCACTGAACCACAAAATGTGACAAAGGCATGCAAAGATGAATGTTGGGTCAAAGCAATGGATGAAGAACTTGATCAGATCGAAAAGAACAACACTTGGGAATTGGTTCCCAGACCGAAGGATAAGAATGTCATAGGGACAAAATGGGTCTTCAAAAATAAATTGAATTCAAATGGAGAAGTTATTAGAAACAAAGCCAGACTTGTTTGTAAAGGGTATGCTCAGCAAGAAGGAATAGATTTTGAAGAAACCTTTGCTCCGGTTGCAAGACTTGAGGCCATCCGAATGTTTCTTGCTCTCTCAAGTTTTCAAAACTTCAAAGTATTTCAAATGGACGTGAAATCAGCCTTTCTGAATGGAGACTTCAAAGAAGAAGTATATATTGAACAACCAGATGGTTTCATTCTTGGGAATGATCCAAATCTTTTGTGTAGACTAAAAAAGGCCTTCTATGGTCTTAAACAAGCTCCAAGGGCTTGGTACTATCGTTTGGAAAAATATCTTCATCAACAAGGTTTTTCAAAAGGGTTAGCAGATAGCAATCTTTATATAAAGGTTGAAAATGACAAATTGCTAATACTTGTTGTGTATGTAGATGACATTATCTTTGGCAGCAATGAAGAAGCTATGAGTCAAAGCTTTGCCTCTATCATGCAGAAAGAATTTGAAATGTCCTTACTGGGAGAACTAACATATTTTCTTGGTTTGCAAATCCAACAAAAGGAAGGAGGAATCTTTCTATCTCAAACCAAGTATCTCAAGCAAATTTTGAAGAAATATGGCATGGAAGATGCAAAACCAGTATGTACACCCATGGTCACAGGATGTAGCCTGAGTGCAAATGATGAATCTGCAGCAGTACATCAACCAACCTACAGATCTATGATCGGAAGTTTAATTTATTTGATAGGTACCCGACTAGACATCATGCATGCGGTTGGAATAGTTGGAAGATTTCAGGCAAATCCGAAGGAGACTCATCTTCAGGCAGTAAAGAGAATTTTCAAATATCTTCAAGGGACACAAAATTATGGCTTATGGTATCCTAGAGATACAGATCTTACTCTTCATGCTTATACAGATGCAGATTGGGCCGGAAGCATGGATGACAGGAAAAGCACAAGAGGTAGTGCGTTCTTTATGGGTTCCAGACTGGTATCTTGGTTCAGCAAGAAGCAGAGTTCCATTGCCTTGTCTACAGCTGAAGTAGAATATGTTGCTGCTGCATCTTGTTGCACTCAACTCCTTTGGATGATGTAGACTTTGCTGGATTTTCAAATCACTTGTACTCCACCAATCTTCATCTTATGTGATAATACAAGTGCAATCGGCATCTAAAAGAATCCTGTTATGCATTCAAAAACCAAGCACATACCAATCAAGTATCACTTTCTCCGGGAACAAGTGCTTGAACAGAAAGTCAAGTTGGAGTATGTTCCTTCCAAGGAACAAGATGTTGATATTCTCACCAAACCATTACCCAGGGACACGTTTGAATACCTCAGGCAAAAGCTTGGGGTTGTTGATGCATCATCTTATTGTTGAACCTCTTCTTATTGGTGGTATAGGCTCAGGGGGAGCACATAATGCATTGTTGGCATTATGGAGGATGGTCAGAAGGAGATTGTGAAAATAGCTGCAATATGTCTTTCATGGTGGATTATGGTTCGTTGCTGCAGACCTGGTTCATATTCAGGGTGAGCATGATCTTAGGGGGAGCATACCCCTTTGCCCTTGATGTCAAAGGGGGAGAGTGACTTGGTGTGGTGGTTGCCATCAAGTCCAAAGGGGGAGATTGTTGGCATTATGGCTAAAAGTGTTGTCCTTGATGGCAACCCATTCAGATGATAGATCACTGTACTTCTTGTCAGCAGCAGAAATTGATGATCAGCTATCAAATATTGAAGAAAAGAAGAAGGACGCAGGAAGCCAGTTCATAAGGTGCGTACCCGCAGGTACATTATGCAAGATCCGCGTCCAGAGATGCAGGCCAGTCGTTCAGGAGGTGCGTCCGCCCAGTGCACTCATTTCAAGGCAGAGAAAAGCTCACGTGGGGGTTTCTTGTGATTTACTCTTGGTTTTGAGACGACGGTATTGTGTTATTATGGTTTTAACTCGTGGTATTGCTCCATGATTTAAGGAAGGGTTTGCCTATATAAAGCAAAGGAGATCATTTGGCTTGGTATTCTTTTTGGGTTGAATATCTTATGTGAACTAGATCTGAAATCTTATGGGTATAATGTCTAGATCTTAAGAAGGCGAATCTCCTGATCTCTTCAGCGATTGATCAGATCTCTAAATCTGATTGACTGGGTTGTCACTTTCATTCTTATCTAAAGGGTAGCAGGCACAGTAAAGGAAAAGTGCGTAGGGACGCAGGTCAGTAGAAGTTCTGGTGCGTCCCTAACGTAAAAGGACACAGAGCAGTGTCGGGAGATCTGCGTGCAGACGCAGTGGGGACATGGTTCAGGTGCGTCCCTGAGGTCAAAGGACGCGGCGCGATAGTAATTTTGGGTGCGTCTCTGAGGCAAAGGACATGGCGCGATATTGTTTTTGGGTGCGTCCCTGTGGCAAAAGGTCGCGGTGCAGTTGAAATAACAGTGCGTCGGTATGCAGCACAGCAGAAGGATCTCCGCGTGTGGACGCAGGAGTGCAGAATAAGAACTGCGTCTGGTTGCAGTCCACAGAAGGGAAAACTGCGTCCCTATCTTGGAATGTTCTGTTGACTCTATTTTTTTGTTCATAAGGTGTTCTGGGTTAGCTCTGTAATTACTGATCTGAAATCTGTAGTAGACTGTAACTGTTGATGTATACTTGTTGATCACTTGATGTTTTATGAAAAGAAGTAGGGGGTTGTAGCTCCCTTCCAGGAGGAGACTGGAAAACGAGAGAGAGTTGTAGCTCTCTGCAGGTTGCAGCCTGCGTACTGGTAAAGGACTGCACCAGTACAAAATCATTGTAAAAGAAGTTTCTAATTTGAAAGAAGATAGAGACATATTGCAGCAGGTGGTTTTCTCCCGCATTGGGTTTCCACCTTACATCTTGTGTTCCTTGGTGTGACTATCTGTTTTCTGTGTTCATGCTCATTATTTTATGGTACTGATATGCAAAAATAATCCAAAGTGCAAATAAGGAAGATTTGTTTAATTACTGCATAATACTGATTCACCCCCCCCCCCTCTCAGTATTATTTCCAACATGCTACTAAAGTTTCACTTTTGTACTCTTAGTAGATGTTAGAAGTAAGTAGAGATAAATCGATATTTCTTGAAGTTTGTGAGTGAAATCAGTCATAAATGGTACTTTTATCCCTTGATTAATTTCTGCTCAGATTCTGAGAGTGATATTCAGCTGCGTTATTTGTATGTTAACGTCTGAATGGCTGGGTTACCATTTGGCTCTTTTGTACGGCAGAATCATTTATTGATGCTTAACTTATGAATAACTTATTGTGCGATATGTTGTTTCACAACTGTTTTGCCTAACTTCTTATGCAGAATGGTTTACCTTACTTGATTTATGTTCTTATAATAGTTGAATGATCTTTATTACCAATTATTGTATGAAATCTTTCTAAATCACACAATACAAGAAGTTCCATCCTTGGGTTAGCATAGATTAGATGTGTTGTTTTAGCTAGATTACAATAGAATAGAGTTAGTTAGGAAGTTAGAATTAAATTAGCTTAAAATAATTAGTTAGATTAGTTTCATCAAAATCAACACACACACACATAATCCTTATATTAGGAAACTGGTCCCATCATCCCTAGTCAGACCCGCTACTCCAAACGGGAAAGGAGCCGCCAACCAGGTTTCAGACCGGGTGGGTATCCCCCTGTGTTGTTGACCCGATTTTGGGCCCCTCAACACAAATGGCGCTAGAAGGACGGCATGAACTATGAATGGCACCTAATTCAAAATCTAAATACCATTCTGAGAGTAAAACACCCTCACCAACTCCCTCGACTTCTCCAATATGGTTAACTCCGGAGTTTGAAGTCGCTCGAGTATCCACTGCTGCTACCAACCCCAATATATCAGAACAACTTATCATTGAGCCCCCCGAGATTCAAGATTTGATTCATAAACTATAGGGATTCTCTATTTTTACTCAAAGGTCTGATAAATTTCAAAGCAGCGTGACTTCGCAGTACAATCCTGCTCATCCCCTGACCAGATTGAAGAGAAAAAAATTTGGCATTAAACCAAGTGAACTCCCTCTTCCCACGAGAAAAAGAGCAAGGAAAACACCACCAGAGTCCGACAGCGAGGCTATTTTATCCACTTCGTCCACTTCAACTCCGTCATTGCGAAGTCAGCCACCCACATCTTCATCCCAAATCACTCATCCATCTTCCACAAATCCTCCTCTTCAATCATCAAAGATCATAATATCTTCGTCTTCTCAACATCAAGGATCACTCTCTGCACTTTCATTGACTAGCAGCTCAGCGATGGCCCAGTCTCCATGGAACAATCCTGGGGCAATTATAATGCCTCCACCCCTGAGCCCAATACTGGCCCATCCTGAGAAATGGCTACCCAAGTTCAACCCTGAAACAGGTATGCTCGCTGAGGAGCATATCAATAACTTTATGCTTTCTGTTAATCTCAATGGAGTTACCAACGAGGACGCTGTTGTCCGGTTTTTTCGTTATACAATGCAAGGAACAGCTGGGTCATCGTATTTTTTGTTACCTTTCAGGTCTATCACAAGTTGGGACATGTTTCAAAGTCAATTTCTTACTAAGTTCGGTGACGACAGATCAACCGCGTCGTTAATCAATGACCTATCCAATCTTAAAGCCGAGGCTAGAGAACCCATTAAAGATTTCAATTTACGGTTCAATAAGATCCTCAATAAAATCATTGCTGCTTCACAACCCAGCGAGGAGGTAAGATGTGAATGGTATATCACAGCCTTACCATCAAACTTGGATATCTTCGTAGAAAGGGCAAACAAGACAACTTTAGTTGAAAACTTGACGGAGGCGTTAGCAGTAGAGAAACGTGTAGTTGCCCTAGAAAAGAGATCTGCAATAGAAGAACGTAAATATAAGAAAATATCTTTCAAAGAAGACACCAAGAAGAAACAAACGAAAGATTCTTTCGATTTGGAAGGGTTACAAAAGGTGTTAAAGGCCATGTCCAATGAGATGGTTGACATAAAGAAAAAAGTAGCAGAGACTTCTTCAAAAAAACCCTATAGAGCCTTTAAAATAAATCCTCCTATCGAGGTGAAACCCCCTAGTGCTGTCTCATATGTTGAATCTAAAGAAGAAGAAGAATAAGAGAACCCCACTGAAGGGCATACCGATGACGAAGAAGTTGTGGAACTACAAGGAATGTGGGACTTCATCCTCCCACAAGAAGAAGATCAAGAAGCATTTCCAGTTAGCACACGAAGCAAGAATCAACTTGATCCTCCCCAAGCTACCCAAAAACAGAAGAGCACAAGCCCTGTAACAAAAGATAAGGTCACAACAAAGAAATCAGCCGCTAGAGAGACCCAATCTATCCCAGTCCAATCAAAACAAGCGCCTCCATCAAGAACACTGATAGTGTCAGATGAAATGGAGTATAACATTATAGATGACATGAAAAATACTCGGGCTAATATTACTCTTTACAAGTTGAGCAAATTGAAACATCAACAGAAGATAATGATGAAAGAATTGCACGCCGTGCCTACTACACCTTTACCTACATCTATAGCTTCCCACAATATGGGAATACCTCCAACCAATGTGATCAATAAAATTGATCCAAATGACATTGCCTTGATTGGAGGAAGATCGAGGTCTCATACTCCTCCTTTTCTTCTCACTTATGAAATTTTCAATAAAAACGTGCACAACTGCCTGGTCGATTCTGGTGCTTCAACGAATATTTTACCCAGATCCATATGTGCTAAATTAAATGTTCAACCACAAAAATCCACAGTGCGCATAGTTCAACTTGATCGATCCCAAGTCGAAGTGATTGGTGAACTTAATCAAGTGACCATAAGACTATCGTCTAACCCGAAGGTATGTCAAGTTATCGGCATTCTAGTAGCTGATATCCCTGAATTCTATGGTTTGATTCTTAGCAGGGACTGGTCTGAAAAACTCCATGGATATTTCTCAACAAACTGGTCGCACATGTGGCTACCCTACAACGGTAAACCAAATCAGATAAAGGTTGAACGAGAGTTGCACCAAAAGTACATAGTGATGGAATTAGAAGGAGAAAATGAAGCAATAACGTACAATAGTAGTATCATAGGCAATTACTTGGTAGATTCTTTTTCGGGAAATTTCAGTGCTCATATTTCACCTTACTTAGAGAATTCAGTTGTGTCCCAAGTTGAGAATTTTTCACAAACTGATGACTCAAAATGTTTTAATTTTTTAGATAATTCTGTAAATACATCTTTGTTTTGGAAATTATATTTCGATGGTTCTAAATACAACAAGGGAGCAGGAGAAGGATGCGTTTTGATCAATCCAGAAGGAAACAAGATCATGCTTACGTGTAGACTTGAGTTCGATTGCACAAATAATACAGCGGAATATGAGGCCCTGGTACAGGGCCTATATAAAGCAATCGAATTGAATGTTAAGTATCTTCAAGTTTTTGGAGATTCTGAGATCATCGTCAGACAGGTACGTAACACCATACATTTCCTATCAAGCCATTTAAAGCACTATCAAGCGTTAGTTCAAGATCTCACCACTCATTTTATAGCATTCAATATTTCATCAATCCCAAGACTCCAGAATGCAAGCGCAGACCTGTTAGCCAACGTAGCCTCTAGACTTATCCCCTCCGAAGATTTTTGTCCAGATAGATTCTCAATAGAATTAATCTTTAAGCCTTCCATCCCTTACAACATTACCAATTGGAGAATATTCAACGATGACCCTGATATTGTAAATTTCCTCCCTTCAGAAGGGTCTTACTCAAACCAAATAATTGATGAAGACCATCATGATCAACAGATACAACCAAATAGCACTGATAATGCTATACCTAAATCGGTGGTCAAATTAGAATACTTGTACGATTTGAAAAGTCGGTTCAAAAGGCCCGCCAATTCTAAACTCTACAGTTCTACTTTGAATTATGAACTAGTGAACCTAGGGACCGATGAAAAGCCAAAAAACGTCAATCTAGGCCACGACCTAGCCCCGGAAGAAAAATCAACATATATTCGTCTTCTGAGACAATATAAAAACGTTTTTGCCTGGAATTACGACGAGCTAAAGACATACAACACTTCTATCATTCAACATGTTATCCCTATGATTGACAATGAAAAACCTGTCCAGCAGAAACTCAGAAAAATCCACCCCAACTTAGAAAATCAGATAAAAACTGAGTTAAATAAGTTGTTGAGAGCCAGAATAATTTTCCCCATCAGACATTCTAATTGGGTATCCAATATGGTGCCCGTTAGGAAGAAAAACAAAGATATTCAAATCTGTATTGATTTTCGGAATCTCAACAAAGCCTGTCAAAAAGACAATTTTCCCCTCCCACCTATGGAGAAAGTATTACAGGCAGTAGCAGGCTCAGAATTAATGTCTTTCCTGGATGGATTTTCATGATACAATCAAGTGTTAGTGCATCCCGATGATCAGCTGAAAACAACGTTTCAAACCAAATGGGGCACATACACATATCAGAAGATGCCATTTGGTTTGATCAACGTCGGCGCTACCTTCCAGAGAGCCATGGACATCACATTTAAAGGTTTAATCAATAAATCAGTAGTGATTTATTTGGATGATATAACAGTATACTCCAAGAAACGAAGTGACCATCTCAAAGACTTGAAACAAATCTTTCAAAGATCTCTAAGGTATGGAATTTCACTTAACCCAAAGAAATATTTTTTCACATTAAGTGAAGGGAAATTATTGGGATTCATAGTGTCTAAATATGGTATTCATATTGAACCTGATAGAATCAAAGAAATTTCCAAAATATCCATGCCCCATAACAAAAAGTCCATGCAATCTTTCCTTGGAAAAATCAATTTTGTAAAAAGATTTGTCCCAGATTTTTCACGTATCATTTCTCCCTTACAAAATATGATAAAAAAGAATTCAATTTTCAAATGGGGACAAGATGAGCAAGAAGCCTTCAGCTTGATTAAACAAGCTATCATCAACGCTCCATCTTTAGCAACCCCAAATTTTTCAGAATCTTTCATCTTATACACATTTGCCTCAGAGAAATCTTATGCTGCGATTTTAACTCAAGCAAATCAAGAGAAGGTGGAAACTCCAATCGCATTTTTCAGTTCGAACCTACAAGGTGGTAAACTTAATTATTCAGACATGGAGAAACAAGCATATGCTGTTTTCAAAGCAATAAAATATTTCAGACCTTTTTTACTAAAAGCCCATACCAAAGTCGTAGTACCGTTTCCAGCGGTCAGAAATCTTCTGATACAGAAGGATGTGGGTGAAAAGAGAGTGAATTGGATCACCGCTTTACAAGAATGCGATCTTGAGATCAAGCCAGCAAACATTGTAAGAGGCAAAGGCTTCTGCAAGATGTTAGCTTGATCATCGCAAATTCCTGAAAGCTCATCTGAATAGGTACACAAGTATGAGGTAAGCCTAAACGACGTAAAATCATTATATGCTGACATCATCTATTTTCTTAAGAATGGGTATGCTCCATCACGCTTGGACTACAGTAAGAAAAGAGCTCTAAGATTAAAAGCTAAACAATACCAGCTCATGAATGATGTTTTGTTTAAAAATAATTATGATTCTGTGCTTATTAGGTGTCTTGAGGAAAATGAAGCCGAAAAGGCTTTGTAGGAACTCCATGACGGACCACCAGGAGGACACTACGCTGGAGAAGCCACCGCACACAAAATCTTACGTGCAGGATATTATTGGCCCACGCTGTTCAAAGATTCATACAATCACGTAAGAAAATGCCAGGTCTGCTAGACTGCTACCGGGAAACAAAAGAAGGCGTCCATGCCACTACAGCCAGTTAACATCGAGCAACAATTCAGCTAATGGGGCTTGGACATAATAGGTGAGATCGTTCCTCACTCTGCTAAGTAGCACATGTATATCCTCACAACCACAGATTATTTTACTAAATGGGTAGATGCAGTTCCTCTCAAGACAGTTAAGTCTGAAAATGTTATTGAATTCATAGATCAATTTATCATTACTAGGTTTGGATTGCCGATGACCTTAATATTTGATAATGCCTCGTATTTTTCTGGAAATACAATGACTGAGTTTGCACTCAAAAGAGGGTTCAAACTGAAATATTCTGCCAACTATTATCCACAAGGTAATGGATTGGCTGAATCAACGAATAGGAACCTAATTAGGATCCTTAAAATAACAGTCGACCAAAATCAAAGAAATTGGCACAAAGCACTGGTAAATTCCTTATGGGCAGATAGGATTACAAAGAAAGCTTCAATTGGCACTTCTCCCTTTAATTTAGTTTATGGGAAGGAAGTAGTTCGTCCAACTCCCCTGGTCATTCCCTCTTTGTCTTTAGTACAGTACATTGACGAAGTATCTACTTCCTCGCTAAAATTAAGACAAATGGAAATAATCAAGCTAGAAGAACGACGAGAACAAGCCAAGAAAACCCATGCTCACCACCAAGCGCTAATAAAATCCTCTTTTGACTCAAGCATAATAACCAGAAAAAACTTTCAAATGGGAGATTTAGTCTTGAAATGGGATAAGGCTCATGAAGAAAAATGCAAGCATACGAAATTTCAGAAACTGTGGCTTGTTCCTTTTCAAATTGTAGAAGTCATAGGCCCATCAACTTTCATGTTGCAGGATTTGGTAGGTAGAAGAGATTCTTTTCCTGTAAATGGACAGATCCTTAAGATATATTTTCCATAGAAGTTTATTCTTCTATTTAAATCTTTTGTTTTGTAGTATAAGTTTAGTTTTTTTAGTCTTTATTTTAGTTTTCCCTTTCTTACAAATAAAACCAGTTGTAAACAACCATTTAAAAGGATTCATGAAAAAGCTCATCAAGTCTCAATCAGATTTTGATAACACTTGTACAAATAGTTAAATTTTTTGAAGAATCTGACTTTTATTATTGACAAATAGAGTTAACTTTGGCCTGAATATGATGTTAGTTTCAACCTCATAAACCTTGATGAAAGCAACCTTTGGTAAAAATATTGTTTTATATCAGCACAATGAAAGGTATCATTAACAATAAAATGAATATTCTCTGTAAAAATTGTTGTTTTCAAAAAACTCTATTATTGTCCTCCAGAGCTTTCTTAAGGAAATACAATGACTTCCTCCCTGCTACAAGGAAATCACAGCATTCAGAGAAATAATCCAAGAAGAACTATATCTCAAAGAATAAGAGGTCTCATCACGAGCTGGCTTATCATGACCATGGATATTATAACTTGCTCACTTTGCCAATACTGTCTATCAAAACAGGGCAACGACTTAAGATTTTTGCAATCAAAATACAAGGGATCTCATCACGAGCCAGCTTGTTCAGCAAAAGTGTAAGTCAAGTGAATGACTGTGTCATAATTTGGCCACCAAACCAAGACATTGTTCTTTAGAGAATAAAAAATGAAAAAGTGTTCAAAAAGGATCTTCTCTCTGAAATGTTGTAAATATCCTAAAGCGGGAAAAAGGATCATTTCTGGGTAACATGGTAACCCTGTCAAGGCTATGAACGCTTGCGGGCAGCATAGGCTCTACCTATGACAAATGAGTATATTCTAAAGCCAGTATGCAGAGAAGACCTTATTTTATCTTTAACAAAAAACCAAGTAATGTCTGGTGTGAATGCAAAAAAATAAGCCAGAGAAAGTTGATGATTAGAATATAAAAAGGTTGAGACAAAGCATCGTTGACAGGGTAAGGGGTAATCTACTCTATCTGTCCATAACAAAAGTTAGACATATAAAAAAAATTCTGTTTCGGAAGTGGAATGTCAATAGAAAAGCAGAGATAACTGGTTCTTCACAGTGAATCGCCATTGTTGTGGTCACCAACAACCCCCCTCTTTACTTGGTATTAGCAATAAAATCAAGAAAAGGGGGACCCTTAGAAAAAAAAATTCAAAAATTTTAGCTTTTAATAAATTTTCGTGTTCAAACTCCCTTAGAGCCATATTGCATTGCAGGAAGAGAGTAAACCAATTTCTCATGCTCATAAATTAGCCACATAGGAGCGATGCGAGATCCATCGCATCGCATCTATGGGGGGAGCTCTTAAATAATCAAACTCAAGAAATCGCCAAATGCCGATATGCGATATCGCATCATCGCACCATCGCATATCACAATGCGATCTTACGACGATGCGATCTTGTGAAGATGTGATCTTGTGACAATACGATGTGACGATGCGATTGCTACGATGAAACTCCCTGACATTGCAATCTTCTTTAAACTCAAAAATGAATGCACACCTCAAGAGAAATTAATGATTGCATACCTGAGTATCCAATAATGATTATTTTGTGTTTTTCGAAGAGTCAAGTCATTTATGAATGTCATGATTATGCATTCATTAGAACTTAAAGCTGTCATGTCAATCTCTTTGTCATTTCTCTTTTCCTTCACGTAATCTGAAAGGAGGCAACTAATATAAATCCATATGCAGGAAACATCGAAGGAAAATGGGAGAATGCCAATACTCAGAGTACACAGAGATTAGATGCCTTCACATGTGGACACCGCATGCAGCAGGACCGCGAATTCCAGCATATTACTCAACAGATGCTGATGAAAATAGAATATCCAAGACTCAAAGTCAAAGGTGCACAAAAGCAGCATGTTTACAAAAGATCCTGAAGCTAAGTCTGGGTGAAGCAAAAAGAAAGACACTATAGAAGAAGGAAGCCCCGGAAAAGCCTGGAACAGAGAACGGAAGTAAATTTCAATATAAGAAATTGTCCAGGCAACGAAGTTCCTAACTTGCTGAGTCATTCGTACGGCCAAAAAACAAAATAGCAACAATACCATAGATTTGAAAGAAATTTGGGTCATACTAAGAATACATACGACGAAGACACTCAGCCGGAGGAAGATATTTAAAAATATCTTATAAATTGTCAGAAAGAGGTGCCAACACATGTTATTTCTACTTTCATCACTCAAGCAAAAGGAAAAGGCGATCAACCGACTCCTTCCAGACAAACATTGCACTGCTTACAACACTAAGGAGTAAAAACAGAAATGGTTAGAAATTAGATTTATTTTTAGAAATAATTTGCTTTAGTTTTAGGGCGGTCATTTGAAGCCATTTCCTAAATTTGTGTAACTAAGATTGATTATCTAGTAGTATTTAACCCTTCTCATGGAATTTAGAGAAGGGTCCGGGAATTTGTCAAAAAACTTGTCCTCAGAACATGCACTTCTGTACCCTCTGTGGTGGTTTTTGATGAATGAAAGGACCAAGATTTATTTGTGTTTACATTTTAATGTCTGCTACTGATGTTGCACTTTTTTACTCTTAGTAGATGTTAGAAGTAAGTAGAGATAAATTGATATTGCTTGAAGTTTGTGAGTGAAATCAGTCATAAATGGTACTTTTATCTCTTGATTAATTTCTGCTCAGATTCTGAGAGTGATATGCAGCTGCATTATTTGTATGTTAACGTATGAATGTTTGGGTTACCATTTGGCACTTTTGTACGGTGGAATCATTTATTGATGCTTAACTTATGAATAACTTATTGTGCAATATGTTGTTTCACAACTGTTTTGCCTAACTTCTTATGCATAATGGTTTACCTTACTTGATTTATATTCTTATAATAGCTGAATGATCTTTATTACCAGTTATTGTATGAAATCTTTCTAAATCGCACAATACAAGAAGTTCCATCCCTGGGTTAGCATAGATTAGATGTGTTGTTTTAGTTATATTACAATAGAATAGACTCAGTTAGGAAGTTAGAATTAAATTAGCTTAAAATCATTAGTTAGATTAGTTTCATCAAAATCAACACACACACACATAACCCTTAGATTTTGAAACTGGTCCCATCATCCCCAGTCGGACCCGCTATTACAAATGGGCAAGGAGCTGCCAACCAGGTTCCGGACCGGGTGGGTATCCCCCTCTGTTATTGACCCGATTTTGGGCCCCTCAATAGGACCTTGTTAATGTTTTGATAAGTTATTGAATGGTTTAGGAATGCATGGGTTAACAAGTGTATTTGCAACTAGCCTGAAATGGAATTTAGCCTTCTTGATGATTCTTTGATGGTGTTATGAAACCAACTCACGAAAAGATACAAAATATAGATCAACATCTTAGAATTCAGCCTCTTCAAGGGGTAACCTCAATTACATTACACAAATGAATGATTCCTTGATGATTCAAATGAAAAAACCTCCTTTCTGTATATAGGAGTCTAATCAGTCTCAATATAACCCAACTAGCCTAACAATAATAATATAAAGGCAGAAAAATAACGATAGAGTGATTCTATGAGGCATAGTAATAACAATAGGGGCACAACAATATTAATATGGGATACAACTACAATAGTAACGGGTTAATCACTAGTATTATAGGGACCTAACATGCCCCTCTCCTTCAAAAAAGTATTGTCCTCAATGCTTTAGTAGTTCTAGATGCTTCTGTATAAAATTATCATCCTCCCATCTGGAATATTTAGTGGATAAGTTCTTCCACTTAATGAGATACTCCGAAATTGATTGATTTCGTAGCTTTCAAGTTCTTCTTTTTGTGACTGCTTTCGATTCCAATATAATTTTTCCTTCCTCATCAAGTTCTGGAAATATTGTCTGAACTGGGAGCTTGTCACCTATAACATTCTTTAAAAATGAAAAATGGAAAACTAGGTGCACTCGAGAAGCTGCAGGAAGCTCTAATTTATATGCCATAGTACCAATATTTTGTAACACCTTGTATGGACCATAATACTTTGGTGAAAATTTATTATCCTTCTTAGCTTGCTTGAGGGACATTTTTTTATATGGTTGTAGCCGTATGAATAGCCAATCACATACATCAAAACTTCTTTCACTACGATGTTGATCTGCTTGTTGTTTCATTCTATTCTGCGCAAACATGAGGTTATCCTTTAAGAGTTGGAGGACTTGTTTTTGATGCTCGATGTGATGTTTCACTGCTTGAACCTTAGAATTTTCTTTTAAATATGATGTGATGGATGGTGGCTAATATCCGTAAAGTGCCATAAATGGGGTAATTTTTGTTATTGTATGGAAGAAAGTGTTACACCACCATTTAGCCAGAGGCAACCATTTGACCTATTGTGTTTGTTTATTAGATACAAATAAATGAAGATATCCTTTGAAACATTTGTTTACTATCTCAGTTTTCCCATCTGATTGAGGATGATAAAATGAGCTATGAGCTAACTAAGTACCGAGATAAGAAAATATATGTCCAAAAATTTCTACTGAAAATGGGATCTCTATCACTTAGAACAATCTTTGGGTTTCCATGTAGCTTTTGAATTGTTTCCATAAATGCAGTAGAAACTGTACTGGCTTTAAAAGGATGTGATAATGCACAAAAGCGTGCATAGTTGGTACGTTTTTCAACTACCACAATGATGATACTCTTTCCCTCAGACTTGGGTGAACCTGTGATAAAATCCATTGAAACCTCCTTCCAACATTGGCTTGGAATGGATAAAGGTTGTAATAGACCCAGGTTCTTAATTGTATTAATTTTATTTTATTGGCAAACCAAACATTCTGCCACAAAATTTTGAATATCCTATTCAAGACCATCCCCAAAAAATTTCTTCTTAACCCTATGGTAAGTTTTTAAAAATCATGAGTGCCCTCTTAAGGGAGAAGTGTGCAATTCCATAAGAATATTTTGCCTGACTTTGGAATTCTTACAGATGTTTAAGTGATATTTGTACCATAAAAAATCATTTTTCCAGCTAAATGTATCAGATGTATTGGAATCTTGTTGTAACTTTTGAATAAGTTCCCACACTTCCTCATCATTCTTACATTCCTCCCTTGCTTCATTTATCCAATTTGGTTCGATAATAGAAATGGTGCACAACAATGCTTTCACATCCCCATCCTTTCTTGAGAGTGCACCTGCCACCACATTTTGATTCCATTTTTTGTAGATGATTTCAAGGTCATAACCCAACATTTTTGTGACCCACCTTTTTTTCTCTTCAGAGGATAATCTTTGTTATAAAAAGTATTTAAGGCTATCATGATCTTTTTTTACCTTGAATATTCTTGCCATTAGGTAGGGTTGCCAATTCTTAAGTGCAAGTAGTATTGCCAACATTTCCTTCTCATAAATGACAAATCAAAAACCAATAAGAAAAGTAAAAGTACAAACTTATAAGAAACACACTAAAAATGAGTTATAATATTTTGTAAATAGGTTATCTACATGTAACATAGATTGTTGGTTAGGGACTACAATCCATCATTTGTTAATTTGTTTTCATCCCAAAGAACATGATAATGGGAAGATCTGCCAATTCCTTATAAACATCAAAACATATACCAGTTATTCTTCAATTTAACATGTTCATTTATGAGAAGTTTGAAAACATAATAACATCTTAGGCTTATAATATATCAATTTTTATCCAACCAAATGGAAAATGTAATATCAATGGTACCTAAGTACCAACATCATTACCGAGGTGAAATTCAAATTCTGTTTGATGCAAAATTTTGGAGTCAACTACAGTGAATCGTGTATCATCAAAATGGACCATAATCACTAACTCTTATGTAAAATAAAATGAATCTTATAATATAACTATGATGAATACAAGACTATCATACACAATATGTGACAATTAATAGTTTTGTATTCCATAAAAATTATCTTCTTATCCGGCAATATGTTTCTACTCATCTGTAGCATTTCAATATGGATGGTTCTTTGCAAAGAATCTGGTATGATGAAATTTTTGAACCACCAAAAAAGTAATTGTAGGTTGATAATTTGGTGCAAGATATGCACATACATGAAATTACCAACACAGAGATTCAACTCAGCACATGAATATAGTCATTTCAAGATGGATAAGATGGATACAGGGATAATTCCATAATTAATATATATATATATATATATATATATTGAACCATGAATTTTTAATGTAACATTGCAAGAGTTCTCTTATAGTTATAGATAAACAATAAATTTGTACAAATAAGGCATAAAAAGGATTTTAAGATGATCTTCCTCAAATGAGAAACAATGAAATTTGATAATTTACAAAAAGTAACCTTAAAAGCATAATTCTCTTTATCCATATCCCAACCTTATGAAGACACTTATTTCTCTCTAGGAATTAAACCCAATGAATACTCTTATTTAGCCTACAGTGAAAAAGTATGGTTCTTCCATTAATTACATATGGAATTTTGGGGTTCTATTCCTACCATTTTTCACAAATTATAGTCTGTGGTTCTTTGTTCATTATTTTGGATGGCGCATGAGCATGTAATCATCTAGACCCTGTGTAAACAAAGAAGCCATTGTGTTAGGAAAGTTGGATTGTTTGGAAAGACACTGCTAGTTCTGAAAATGATAACTTAACAACTAGCAATTAACTCCTCTCATGGAAGCTGACAATTTTATAATCGCCCAAATTTCCCTATTTTGTCTCATATCTTTAACTCTACAAACTTTATCCTTTTTTATTTCACCTCTACCTAAGGAAACCAAATTGCAAGCCATTATACCTTGTCTCAGTATCATTTATATATTCATTTAGTGATAGGTTGCACAATTATTCTCTCACCTGCAAGGTGTGCTATATAATTTTTATATTTCCCAAACATAAATTATTAAATTCTCTTGCAATAATTCAAGAAAATAATAAGTTATACATATCTTAAATGCCATGAAAACTTACATGTATTTTAGAAGGGTGGACTCATAACAGTATCCATACTTGATGAAAAAAATGTGTGACAAAAAAATCTTTGTTTAAGCGAAATTGATACCTCAACATAGTTAGTTTTGTCTATAAAAATCATCTTCTGAATATCCACATAAATAAAATTTCAACTTCCAAAGAAATTCAAATATTTAGAAAATATGCCATACCTTGGTTATTTGGAAACTTTGTATTCAAGTTTTTTGTTATCCTAGTAACAAGAATCTTCTCAATAGATCCTAGAAACCCTTCTAAGCTTCCCATGTGTAAAAATCCATTCCCATGAAAACCACCTCCATTACTGGTAGTGAATTGTACATCCATCGGCATTAGTGGGCTAGAGGAGAAAATTTTAATACTATACACTATAAAATATTGATTAAAACTCATGTATCTCATGGATGAGACATCCAATGAGGTTGGTTACATGAACACAGGCACATCCAAGACCCTTTTGACCTAACTGATGCAAATAATTGGGTCAAATTTCAATTGGTTTATTCAAATGCAAGGCATAAAAAGAACTGGATCATAGAAACATGTACATACTAAGAAGGAGAATGTAACCTAGCTTTGAAATCTCACTTTCCAAAATTGTTAGGTGAAAAATGTGTGATCTGGTGTGTAATTTGAGTAGAGATCCCAATAGAGATAACATGATGTTGCTTTCTTGTTTGAAGTTTTTGTTGTTGAATATTTGGTGACTATGAGTGCACTCTTTTAATAATATTTTCAATGCTATGAGCATATTCAACTAATCTATTTGGAGGATCTAGAGGCTTTGCAATAATAAGAGGTCCTCCTATATATGGAGAAATATAACTAAGCCACTTCAATATGGTCGAGACACCTTATAAATCATCAAATATAGTTAAATGAACAACACCATTTGTTGCCATGATTTTTGGGCCTCCTAATTTCATATGGGAGCTATGCACTTCAAGATTAGATCAAGCTAATTGATGTCTAGCAAAAAATTGGGCATGCCAAAAGGCCCTCAAATTATTAATTCAATCAAAATGGGAAGGTATAAGCCCTCATCCAAATGCTCAAACAATATGAAATGGAGGGCCTCAAAAAAACCCCAGTCATATCAAATATTGAAGAGCTCCATTAATAACCTTACTTTTACCTAAAACCAAAACTATTTGACAATTATTCTACAATATTGAAGCTCCAACCAACCATGTTTAGCAGGACCCATTTTCAAGAGCACATATTAAAAAATAACAATATTTAACTTCACAAAACTACACTGATAATTGAGTCAAGGTGTTGAGTTGCTTTATGCCTCGATAGAAAACACAGGTGCTAAATTGATGTCAAGGGAAAATTTGGGCAGACCGACACAGCCTCAAATTATTAATTCAATCAAAATGGAAAGGTCTAAACCCTCACCCAAATGTTGAAACAATATTAAATGAGGGGCATAAACAGAACCCCACCCATATCAAATATTGAATAGCTCGGTTAATAATATTACCATTCACTAAAACTAAAAATGTTTCATAACTTTCCCTCTAGATTGAAACTCTAGCCAGCCATGTTTCACAACACCCATTTTCAAGAGCATATTCCTTAAAATTTTACAACATCTGACTTCAGAAAACTAAATTCCTAATGAATTCAAGGTGCTGAGATTCTTTGTGCCTTAACATAAAACACATGAACTAAAATAATTATTCTGAAAGGAAAAATTAAAAAATTCCAATCAAAATTTGGCACAGACCATTGCTTAAATTTGTACCAAATAGTGTATATCCATGATAGATCCTTCAAGGCTTCAAAACTAGACATAACCCCACCTTCACATACTTGTGAAAGGTTTTGGTGTCTACATCACTAGAAAGAGTAACAAATGTTTTAGGCCTCCCCTCATGCTGAAGTAGTACAACTTCCCTTCAATAACAATTAAGGCACCCCTTAATTGTTTTTAGTGGGTCCAAAGCATGTTGATTTCCTATGGTGAACATATTCTCGCTCCTTGAAAAGCTATCTGATATATGTGATCCAAAAATAGTCTTTGTTAGAGGACTCATATTGTGAAAGTAATATGCCTTCAAGTATCACCCTTACCAGCTTTGCAAAGCATGGGCCACTTTCAGTACGACACCATAAAACTTTATATGCAATGCTTCATAAATTTTTTTGCAATTACCCCTATATTGTAACAAAAATTCTATTAATATTCACTATTTCAGTTTACAAGAATGGAAAGAAGCAAGTCTTACAAGAAAATTCACCCCCTATATAGAGATATGTGTTATTGGAGATGGTGTTAGTCTAATGCTTGTACTAACCCATCCATAAGCATGCAGATATTGAAGCTCAACCTATCAAATCTACAATATATAATGTAAGAAAACTTAAAGTGTAATATGTGTCACAAAAAAATTACAGAAGTACTTTTATCACTATAAAGCATGAGGAATGTGCATATAAGCGACCATTTCTTAGTCTATGACCATTTTGAGTAAATTGGGATGAGATCATGTGCAAAAACTATAATAAATTGTGTCGTGAAGCAACAATTGAATTCTAAAAATTGAAATGAAAGACACCTTAGATGCTTACAATATTAATTTCTTAGGCAACAATGTTTAATTTCATAACAAGATACATTTTTAATTTTTACAAAGGTATCATGACATAATTTATGTCGTAGTTTGACACTTGATTAGTTCCAAATATTTTTTTTAGGCAAGGATCAAAGCCACACAAAAGAATCATGTTAGTTGGATTTATGAATATAATATTAATCCTCTACTGCTACACTTCTTTCATAATTTCAAACTAATCTTGGGCATGTTTTCCTTCAGACTTCAAATAGAATAAATTGATGTTGATGATAAACAATAGAGAGAAAGAGAGATTATGGAATACCTTAAATGAGAATCATAACACATATCAAGGGTCAAGTTGTCAACAACAAATATGTATTTAATTTTTTTTTCACTAAATCAACAAATTTACCAAATATTCCACACCATATTCTTTTAGAAGTTCAATCATAGTATGTTGGATAAAATCCTTGCATGTGCAAATGGATGAAAAATAAATTGTAACGCTTAAGTCCTCCAAGTAAATGATGCACATAGTAGATTCAATACCACTGAGGTTCCAAAATTGAAAAACAGAAAAAAAATTAATAAATACTCCAAACAACATAAATATTTATAGCAAAAGAATATTTTGAAAGAGAAAATTGCACTTCTTTCTCTTGATTTATATAGCAAGCTTTCAATTGGAAATAAAAAGTGATACCAAAGATGAGAACTATAGAAAGGATCAAGTGGAACTAGTTAATGAGAAAGAAGAGGCATCAATGCCAAGATGATAATTTGAAAGACTTTTATCTAGGAGTGGATGGAGGTAGCAATCAAAACTTTTATCTCACCCGTCTCAAAGGATCTATAATTGTGAATCAAGACCAAGAGAAAAGTTCCCTATAGAAGAAAGGAGAATATTGATTAATATGAAATGGTACATCCCTTCCTATTTTCATTTTATTAGTCTTGCGAAATGAATCTCATTCTTAGAGCCTTTGTTCGCAAAGTGTGCTTTTCACTTCCTTGTAAATCAAATGAACTCAATATTTCTATTAATTATTGAATATTCAATGAACTCAACGAATTATGAGTGCCATTCCACAACCTCATACGGTTTTGGCCTACTAGCTGGGGTTACTAAATTCAAGCATGAATATTTCTCAAACCGTGAAGAATCATGTGGAATTCCATATATAAACAGAAAGATCTTACTGAGTAGAATCAATATAGAATATCCTTGAATTATAATAGGGAAGTTTTTCAAGTCAAAATTCCCATGCAAGATCGGGGTAGCCCCTCATACTTTTTAGGTTGAAATTGATGACAACTATTGATCAACAGTTAAGTCAAGAGACTCCAACTGCTCACTTGAGTAATTTTTGTCATGCCCTTGATAAATTAAATGACTTAGAAGGTCTCTTCATGTTGGAACATTTCCTTCAGCTAGTTATAAAGGAGATGAATTTTCTTCTCATAGTCCCCCCATGTTATAGAAATAAATCAACTTCTTGTTTCTTTCCACTTGTACAAAGCCCCAAGATAGGATGATTTTCCTTCCATTTTTTTATCAACATTTATAGGATTTAATTCACAAGGAGTTGGTTATAATGATAATCTATCTTCTCAATTAGCTCTATATGGGGGGGAAGAATAAATTCTTCATTTTTAGCTCTCACCTCCAAAGAGAGAAATACTTCCTTTTTTCGCCAGGTTCTCACGAATATTTCTTTTTAACTTCTATTACAATATTATATCTATGCTCTTGGAAATGTGACTAAAAGAAAATTGTTCTACTCATCATCTCTAAAAATCATCTTTTTTTCCTATGGAGAAAAATATTTGAGAATGTAATTATGATCTAGGAGGAAATTGATTCTAGTTGGTGAAGGGTTAACCAGGGCATGGTTATAACACTTTAAATGGAAAATGCATTTTATAATGTTCGGCATACTTTTCCTTTCAAAGTAATGAAAAATATGGGCTTTCATGATCAATTTATTTAATGGGAGGCTGTATGTAATGGTTCTGCTTGGGTTACCCCACTTGTTAATGGTATAGGAACTTGTTTC
>Ga0115844_100010_pt1 | contig 29334 bp, 12 predicted proteins | sample InSIn1gowninarea_FD_83858 | JGI IMG/M metagenome (GOLD analysis project Ga0115844, IMG submission 83858) | reverse complement strand
ACCCATTTACATTCTTTCTCTCATACTTGATTAATGTCAAATATTCTCAATAGACATTCAAATAAAATTTCATTGAATTAATTTGATAATAAGCCATACAACTTGTTCGAGAGTTGAGAGTTAGTCATCGATCTTGCTTTGATCCCCTATCAGAGGTCGCCGACCCACATAAGAACAAACGTTAGCTCATTTTTTATTCTTGGAAGAAATGACTGTAGATAGATAAATTGGGTTTTTCCGGGGCGGACGTAGCCAAGTGGACCAAGGCAGTGGATTGTGAATCCACCACGCGCGGGTTCAATTCCCGTCGTTCGCCCATAAAAGAAGATAAAAAAAATCGGACTGGATCCGATTCGTTGTCATTTTCCTTCCTATTTAAGTGAAATAAATTATATCCATGGGACATAATGGTATCGGTTGGTTGACACGAGATTTACAATTATATGAAATCAATATATGTTATAAATATTCTATTTATTGGGATAAAACAAAAGGGAGAGGTAAGGGGGGGGTTTCAAATAAATGAAAAAAAGAAGAAGACCCTGGATAATCAAATTGGAAGAGATACAAAGTTATCAATTTCTATGCAATCCATGGACCAAATCCAATTTGATTAGATTGTTAATTCAAATCCTTTCACGTCGGGAGCGCCTTATAAAGCTTTTTGATCCTAGAATTCTCAGTACGTTGCTTTTACGCGATCTACGGAAAAGCAATCCATATTTTTTGGTCAAAGGTATAGTAGTACTTACATTATCGATCCTCATATATCGCTTCAATCATCAAAGTAGTATGATTGATAGAAAAAATTTCTATTTGATTAAACTCTTTCCTATCCATAACTTTATGGAACTTGGAAATGAAACACCGGAAGAATATTTAAAGCCTTTCACTCAAAATTGGTTGAGATTTCCGCATCTTTTACTATCTTTCCAATTGAAAAGATATTACAATCGGGATTTTGATCCCATTAGTTTAAATTCAGGATATGGCAAGAACACGAACAAGAAGGATGAGATTATCTCGAAGAATCAAGGACCGAGCGAAACTCATTCGGAAAATGATGAGAAAGATATCAATTTGAAGATCGATTCAACTCTTAATTCAACCGAAAATGAGTATTGGAAACATGAAAAATATCTTTGTGAAGATCCATTCACAAGGAATAAAACGGAGATTGAGCAACGAAGAAAAAGATCAATTCTTTTGGATCTTTCTTTTATTGAAAGAGAACAAACAAAAATAGAATCGGATTTGTCCTCAAAGTGTTTATCAAAAGATTATCCAATCTCTTGGGCGAAAGAATTATTTACAGAAGATCAAAGATATACAGAAGAGAATTCCTTTCCTTTGGAGAGGAAAAGATTCATTGAAAATTTTACAAAATCAATTCGTTATTCTTTTTTTTACATATTGCCAATAGATGAACCGTGTATGGGTGGTCCTAGTGCTACTAAAAAGCCCATTGAAGATTTCAACTTATCCAAAAGGTTATTTAAAATAAAAAAAAAGGTTTTTTCCAAAGATTTAAGGGATTCAAAATCCTATTCATTAATGAATAGGATAGTTGATCTATGGAAGATCAAAACATATTTTGAAATTGAAAATCCTTCCTTGAATTGTGCTATGCGGAGTTTTACTCTGCCTTGGAATCTATTTTCTGCATTCTGTGATCAAAGCAAAGGAAAATACATATTGCACAAAAATTGTCTGGAAATGACAGATCAATTCACTCTATCAATAACTAAGCCTAGTCAGGTTCATGATAAAATTTCATTTTTTATTTATTATAAAATGAATCCATTATATGAACTCAACAAGAATGGATCGTTGAGATCGGATCGGATCTTCAATCACAGAGAAAAATGGAAGAATCAATCTTTATGGGTCCTACTCAATATTATTGATAAAGCGGATGATTATTTAGATCAAATAATCGACAAACAATTGAGCCAAATCGATTCCAAAAATTGCTTGGAGATAGGAACTCCCTTTAACAATTATAGAACTGAAGCTTTGGGTTGGTATGAATCAATTAAGTATAACATTGACAGCAGGTATTCGAAAAATTTATTAAATAGAGCCTATTTTATAAATAGGCTCAGTCGCAATTTAAAGGATCAAATTAGAACAAATTTTATAGAAAATGAAAATTTTAATAATGTAACGAAAGATACAATTGACCGGCATTCATCAAGTTGGAAAAAAATTAAGAGAGAATGGTTCAACCGTTCTATTATTCGAATTGATAAACATATCAATCGGAATTTGAATGTGTACAAATGGTCCAATCAGACCGAATACTTTATGAAATGTTTGAAACAGCTTTTTTCTAAAAAAAACTATTTTCAAATAGTGTTCGATCCAATTGAATTATGTACTAATACTAATCGAGATTCAATTGGTTGGTCTGTGTTTTTATCCCTTTCTGAAAGTACTGTAAAGATCTTAAACTCGAAGTTCGATATCATTTCGAGCTTAAATTCTAAGCTCGATATTTTAATTTCGTTTTTTGATTTTGCATTTCATGGGCTCCAAAGTCTGAATTATAGACGATTCAATCAGTTGTTAGATCCAATTGGTACTCTAATCGTTCGTTTAAAAAAATTTAAAACCTTTCTTTTGTATGACCATAATCTTTCACAAAGATCGAAATTATTGATTGATGAAGGAACAATTGCACCATTTGTTACGAATAAGATACCAATTAATCCATTTATTATTGACTTTTTCAATAATGAAAATAATCGCATGGAATCATTCGATAACACTTATTTTTCGACGATATCCAACGATCGAGACAATTGGTTGAATCCTGTGAAACTATCTGATCAGAGCTCATTGATAGCTTCTTTTCACGGAGCAAATACGCTCAAATTTTTTGATTATTTGCATCATACTCGGCCAAATTATAGGAATAGATTACCTTCTGATATGAAAAGATTTTATATCAAAAGGAATAATTTTACATATGGACAATTATTCAATCTTTTGATCATCCACAACAATCTATCTTCCTTGCCCATTGGTGAAATAGGACCCGTTCACTCAGAAAAAGAGACTATTTCATTCATCAAATCACAAGTATCTAACATATTATTACCTAAATATTTAAAACGAGAACGAAGTGGTGACCAAACGTTTGTATTAATCTATGATTTGTACAGATCCTTAAATTTACTAACTCGATTGAATCCATTCGTTCGTGAAAAGAGATATCTTTCTTCGATCGAAGAGATTTCTACAACGCCTTTAACAAAAGAACAAATAGTAAATTTTGAAAAAACTTTTTGCCAACCTTTTTTTAAAAGATCCGATTCAGAAGAAAACAACTTTGATCAGTGCTTTAAAAGGGGTTTCAGTTCAAACGTGGGTCTTATTCAAACTCGATCTTATCAAGATGATTTACTATCCGAAATGTTTTCCAATAAGAACGAGGAAATTTTTCCTCGTATTCAAGATTGGTTTGTAACCGAATGTTTAAAAAACAAAATAGTAAACGAAGACATAGATGGAAGGAGTACCCTTTCTAATTCATCTAAAGAGGAACAGAATATTTATAGGATCTCTCAAATAGATAGTATTTTTTCAAAATGGGATTTGTTCAAAACATATATGCCCTGGTTTTTTACCTCTGCATGGTGTAAATATATTGAAAATATGCTTTTAGATACTCTTTCGGAGATATTACTACATGGCAGTAATCCATTTGTATCTATTTTGCAAAATATTAAGCATAATATTTTGCTTAAACGGAATATATTGTGGGAACTTTCTCATCCATTATGGGAACCTATACAATATAAATTGAGAACGAATCTTATTAATAAGTTTTTTTTTCCAAGTAATAATTTCAAGGATTTTTTCCCTTCCTGCAAGGATTTTTTAATAGAGGAAACTAGTGATCGAGATAAGTCATCAGTTCCATTCATATGGGCACATATGAGATTACTAAATGCTCGGGGGTATAAATATGGGATTCTTATCCCTTTTTTCGTTCTTGGGTATTCTATTCTTCAATATTTTAAAGTTATTTCTTTCGCCTTTATCAATATAAATAGATACTTTGAATTCATCAAGTATTTAAAGCATCCATCATACGTGATAGAGTTGCAAAAAATGATTAATCCTCCCGTGCCTAATAGCTTTCTCTATTATACAATAGACAGATCCAGTTCTCTTCCACAGATTATTAATAGTTTTTTTTCTATGAAGAGGAAGACGAAGACGAAGAGGAAGACGAAGAATAGAAATATAAAATTGCTTATAACTATAATAAGAGAGTTGAACGGATTGTGCTCTAGTATGGATATCTCCGAAAAAGAGATAAACTTACTAGTTCAGTTTCTAATGACGGAAAAAAACCTTTTTAAATTTGAATCAATTTTGACTTACAGTCATAATTTATTCAAGAATGAATTTGGAGATCAAATCATTAGACAGCCAGGGCTTATTCACTTACGATATTTGGCCTACACTTATCAAAAAGGTCTAATTAATTACGAGTTCAATCCATTTTGTTTAGCAGAAAGATGGGTATTCCTTGCTTTTTGTCAGAAGATTACCTCTTCACAAATATTGTGTCAAACCAACCCCACATTTCATGGAAAACCTTTCTCACTCCACTCAGGATCATTACTTTCCAAAGGGATTTTACTGATAGGTCCTATGGGAACTGGCCGATCCTATTTGGTCAAAAGTATAGCAGCAGACTCATATGTTCCTTTAATAAGAATATCTCTGAAGAAGCTCTGGTATGGTGAGTATTTAGATTACCCTGTTGAACGTATTCCTACTGAGTTTGATCCTTTTGTGAAAGACAAAATGGAAGATTTCCATATTACCTTAGAATTGGCGAAAAGCATGTCTCCTTGCATAATATGGATTCCAAACATTCATGAACTGAATTTAAATGACGCATCTAACTATTTATTTGGTTTTGGCTTCACTGACTTGTTCCTTAGTGTATTAATGAACAATCTCTTTAGATTTAGAGATGGTGAGAAAGATTCTATGAGAAATATTCTTGTTATTGCTTCGACTCATATCCCCCAAAGAGTGGATCCAGCTCTAATAGCTCCAAATCGATTAGATAGATCGATCAATATTCGAATGCTTGTTATCCCACAACGACAAAGGGAATTTCCTATTCTTTTATGTAGCAAAGGATTATACTCGGGAAAATTTCCCGATGAATTTGGATCTATAACCATAGATTATGCTGCACGAGATCTAGCAGCACTGGCCGATGAAGCCTTAATACTTAGTATTACCCGAAATAAATCAGTTATAGACACTAATACAATTCGATCCGCTATTTATAGGCAAATTTTTAATTTACAATCTATGGATAATCAGGTTGGATCCGGTCAAAATGACGAAAGAATTATCTACAAAGTAGGAAAGGCTTTTATACAAAATACGCTTAGAATAAATTCTCCCATGAATCCTCTATCTACCAAAAAGGAATTATGGAAGAAAAGGTTTTGTTATTTGTCCGAATGGTATTTAGAACCTTCGATTGCCGAAACAACTATGAAGGAATTGACCATACTTCCCCATATTTTGGGTTGCTTGGCCGGAGCAGCGGCTCGAGATTCTTGGTCTATATCAGAACGAAATAGAGAGAATTGGATTCCTTTCGATAAATTAGCTGAGCATGATCTTGATATAGCTTCTAGTCTTTTAGAAAGTATTCTGGTGGAGTTTCCATTTTCTAGGTTAGGAATATGTCGGGGTAAGCCCGATAAGGATCAGATCACATTTGCTCCTCAACTCAAAATGAGGGATCATCTAGATATGATACGATTTATGAAAGAATATGAATTGAAGTTTACTCCCGGCGCAAAACAAAGGGATATGGATGAAGAATTAATAAAGAATGTAGTTTGGACTCCTAGGATCTGGCGTCTTAGTTTTCTTCGCAGTAATAGATTCGATCATATAAAAACACCCAATGAATTGGGATCTTCGTATCAGTTCGGATCGTTAAGAAAACGGCAGATGGACAGATCTCTATCTCCTATACAATATCCGAAGCAATATAAATACTCTAAGAAACCACTGTTCTTTATAGGAAGACGATTTCTTTGGGATTCCTTCCTATTTCAAGAGCAGCGCCCTGTGTTTTCACGCCGAGAATTTTTCGCAAATGAAGAACTGCTGAAAAGGCTTTATATTACTTATGGTGCAAGAAGATTAATAGCACAACCTGATTTTTTCCCTAAAAAAAGTATCCAAAGTTTTTTTCGTAGATATGATTCAAAATCCACGATCAATTCGGTTTTGGTCATGAATTTGTGGAAACCATTGTCTCTTAGACATAGACATATCGAGCATTTCAAACGCATTCAAGCAATGGGTATCCAATTGGAACGTATGCAGCCATATTTTCCTATATATTCATATAACCGTTGGTTGACCGAAAATTCGAGAGAAAGGGTTGACCGCTTCCAATCGTTAATTCATCGCCAAAGATGGCTCGGAACCAATAGGTTATTATCTTATGAATCTTTTCTTTATAATACTCTATTCGAGAGTTATCAATATTTATCAAATCTGTTCCTATCTAACAGAATGTTATTGGATCAAATTACAAAGACATTGTTGGAGAAGAAATGGCTTTTTCCCAATGAAATTGAACACTCAATTCATACAACCGGATTAAGATTTGATATCAGCTGGGAGAATATGGAATGAAGTAAAAGAAAATTGACCGGGCAGTATAGGGTCGTGGGAATCAATGAGAGGTTCTACATATGCTCCAATTTAAGATCCTATAAAGACTTGATAGATCTTTAATTTGAGGTTCCTCACTCCGAGATCTCGACCATGTAAGAGTAAGCATAGTCTAGTTAACTTAATGAGATATTATTAGACTATGCTTACTCCTTATTTCCTCGATTTCGGTTCTAGCATTATTTTTTTCCATACTATTTGAAGAGAGGAAAGGATAGAGTCACAGGATCCGACATGGATATAGTTGGTGAGGTTCGGTCGTAACTCCCGTATATTGCAAGATCTTGATAGAGGTGGTATCTGGTCAATCTATGTATCGATCTTCTAAATTTGTGTCCTTAATGAAATATACCTCATAATACGAGGGTGTATTCGGAATGGACTCCTCATTAGGTAGAGAAGATCTGATCCTACCTGTGATCCACTGTCCTATTCCAACAGCGTTAACTTGTAGGTAATCGATCGTCGGAATACCTCGTATCAACAGAGAATCTATCTCAATCTATTGAGATACTCTACGAGATTTGCCATAATATTGCTCATTCAATAAGCATGAGCAATATTATGCCTTGAAGAGGACTCGAACCTCCACGCTCTTAAGCACGAGATTTTGAGTCTCGCGTGTCTACCATTTCACCATCAAGGCATCCCAAAAGGAAATTCTATTCCATTCATATATATATATATGAAAAATATCCTGATCTATGAATGAACATATGTTAGAGATAGGGTATTCGAGTATTGATATACGATTGGTCATATAGGTTCATCATAAAATTTTTTTTATCTGGAGGAGATTTCCTATAAATAAACAAGACGACTGAATGAACATCCTTTCTTTTTCAATTCAATAGAAACCTAAAGAATTGAATATGGTACAAAATAAAAAATATTTTCAAAAACTTTAACTTTTTTCGGTAAAAATGATGTCTTGGTCCGAGTGGAGGTAGGGGTAACAGTCCTTTTCTCTTTTCCACATGTCCATAGAAACATTTATAAAAAAGAAAGATAGATATCTATTCAATTCAATCTATTTTATTAGAGAGGTAATAATTTGTAAAATTAATCGCACTTCTTCCCTTTATAAGGGGTCCATTGATGAAAAGAGACTGGAAAAAGTAAAGTTCGGACCCAATTCCTACAGTTATGGATATAAGCACAATCCAAATTCCTGGAGAGTTATACATTTGTGTATCTATGAGATCATTTACTATTTCTTTAAGCTAAATCTTTCCCCTGGATAGACCATATAGCCAGAAAGACCATAAACCAGAATGGAAGAAAAGCAAATGAAACTCTTTCAAACGATCTCAGGGTATAATTGAAAATGAAGTTTTCACTTTGTACATGTCAGATCATGAATTAGTAATTTATTTCAATCTCCGAAAGAGTAGAAAAAGTTTCTAACTTCCAAGTTTAGGAGATTTACATAATCTCATGAATAGGATCGAATATTCCTCCATAATCTATCTCCTTTTTCCTTAAGGAAGCCTTCCCAAGAGGACATAGATCTATCTATGATTTATGCTTTTTTCTTTTTATTTTTTCTATTTTGTTCCGATAAACATATTGTCCGATCTGAACGGGAATCAATTTCTAATTTATCAGAATATATAAATCCACTATATAGATAGGTAGATCTCGATCCTGTTTATGAGTTAACGAAAATGTGCAAAAGCTCTATTGGCTTCTGCCATTCTATGAGTCTCTTCCTTTTTGCGTATAGCATTGCCATTCCCTCTAGCAGCATCCATTAATTCGTGACTCAATTTGAAATTCATACTTCGACCCGGACGTTTTCGAGATGCCCCTAATAACCAACGAATGGCAAGTACTTTTCCTTGGGTTGATCTTATCTCAGTGGGAACTCGATAAGTCGATCCACCCACACGTCTTGCTTTTACTGTTACATTGGGAGTTACTCTACGTATTGCTTGGCGTAGAACAGATAGTGGATTTTTATCCGTCTTTTGTTGAATCTTTTTGATGGCTCGATAAAGAATTCGATAAGCCAATGATTTTTTTCCGTTTTTAAGAATACGGTTAACCACCATGTTAACTAATCGATTATGATAAATAGGATCGGATTTTGCAGTTTTTTTTTCTGCAGTACTTCGCCGTGACATGAGTGTGAAAAAGGTTCAAGAATCTATTTCATAAAGGCTGAAAATCATTTATTTTTGCTTTTTTACTCCATATTGTAGGGTGGATCTCTAAAGGTATAAAAGATCTCCCTCCAAACCGTACATACGACTTTCGTCGAATACGGCTTTCCACATTATTATATCTGCATAGATGAGATATATTCTTTATGCATATAATTCTGTTTACTCACTCTCAATTGAGTATCCGTTCCCTTTCTTTTGCTATGATTGGAAATCCTGTATTTTACATATCTATACGATCAAGTCCTTAGGTTTACAAAATAGTGTATAAAAAAGTGTTTCAAATCATTGCTATTTGACTTGAACCCGTTCTAAAAAGGTCAAGGTATTTTTGAATTTTCTGTTGAAACAATCAGGGAAAACTTCGAAAATGATTTCGATATTGAACCTTGGACATATAATAGTTCCAATGAAAAATAAGATCGTGTGTTTTTTTTTTTTTTCACGGTAGCCTGCTCTAGTCCCCTTACAAAACGTTCGTTATTAGGTTAGCTATATACTTAACATGTTCCTAGCAATTCACATGGCATCATCATGAAATGATACAAGTATTAGATAAGTAAGAATATACAACGCACTAGAACGCCCTTGTTGACGATCTTTTACTTCGGCAGCATCTAGGGTTCCTCGAACAATGTGATATCTCACACCGGGTAAATCTTTAACCCTTCCTCCTCTTACTAATACTACAGAATGTTCTTGTAAATTATGGTCAATACCAGGTATATAAGCAGTGATTTCAAATCCAGAGGTTAATCGTACTCTGGCAACTTTACGTAAGGCAGAGTTTGGTTTTTTGGGGGTGATAGTGGAAAAGTTGACAGATAAGTTTTCTTCACTGTCACTCTACAAAACCGTACATGAGATTTGCACCTCATACGGCTTCTCGTTCAATTTTTTTTTGTTTCGAAGTAAGAGAAATTGGATTATTCTCGTTGTTCGAGAATATTAATATTCCCTTCCTTTATACATTATGTCTCAAAGAGTAACTGGAACCAATTAAGTCAAACACATTTTCGTATTCTAACCAAACACTAATGAATCCTATTTGTCCTTTTCGGTCAAAAAGATTATGCAAAATCTTCGGGATTCCCTCTTCCTTCTCTATTCCCATCCTATAAGTACAGTGCCTGAAGAAATACTCTTTTTGTATGAATCAAAATTATTACATGCTAATTCCTTCTTGATATCTCGATATATCATTCCTCCAAATCACAAATTGGATTCGAAATTGACGGGTTAATGTGAGCTTATCCATGTGGTTATACACTGTTCGAATTTGAACAGGAATCAATTTAATGAAAGATCCTGGCTTTCGTGCTTTTGTTGGGGTTGTCCAAGATCATTTCGATGACCTATGTTGAGGGAGATATATATCCATATCTATCTGAGATATTATCTGATCGACTGACTGCGTAAGTCCACACGAATAGCAACCGATACCAGGGAGAGTATACGGAAAAGAAAGTTATTTTTGATCTGATATGATGAACTGATGAACGGCATCAGTCCTATATGTTGTTTCTGTGGACCGGTGGAAAAGTGAGGGCTCAGCGGGAAGAGGATTGTACCACGAGAGAGCGAAGGGGTCAACCTGTTCCGAATAGACAACATGGATTTTGGAAATGTAGTTGTACTCTTACATCGATCCAGATCAAGAAGTATTTCCATCCACGGGGGTAAATATTTGCTCGCTAGGCGAGAGGATAGCAGTGCTAGTTACATAATTCTGTTCCGGTAGGATTTCACTTTATTTCTATAAAGTAGTTAACGGTTGCATAGGGTCTTCTCCTTGGTGCAAGAAGAACAATTTGATCCGTATCATCTCTGTATAATCTTGACTCGATCTTGTTCTCCTTGTTCTTCCAAACAATATTGAGTTCTTTCCGTACGCACTAGTGCTAGATCGGATCAAACATGCTGATTCAAGTTAATGTAAAACTTGCTTGATCAAGATAGGTAAAATATTACCGATTTTACGGGACCATATGTTATGATTCGAATCAGTAGGAAATACTACTTTCGACAGGATTCACTCAGAATAGGCTCCAATTTTTTTTTTTTTTCGTAGTAGTGTGAAAAGAAGGAAGGTCTGGCTTCAAGTTGTTCGAGATAAAATAGTGGGATAGTTTTGTTGAGTCTCTCGACCCTTTGGTAAGTTATTATTCATAAGTCAGTTCTCCTTCCAGATGAGAGTAGGGAAGGGATATAACTCAGCGGTAGAGTGTCACCTTGACATGGTGGAAGTCATCAGTTCGAGCCTGATTATCCCTAAACCTAATGTAAGCCCTTCCATATTTTTTGGTCAAAGGTATAGTAGTACTTACATTATTGATCCTCATATATCGCTTCAATCATCAAAGTAGTATGATTGATAGAAAAAATTTCTATTTGATTAAACTCTTTCCTATCCATAACTTTATGGAACTTGGAAATGAAACACCGGAAGAATATTTAAAGCCTTTCACTCAAAATTGGTTGAGATTTCCGCATCTTTTACTATCTTTCCAATTGAAAAGATATTACAATCGGGATTTTGATCCCATTAGTTTAAATTCAGGATATGGCAAGAACACGAACAAGAAGGATGAGATTATCTCGAAGAATCAAGGACCGAGCGAAACTCATTCGGAAAATGATGAGAAAGATATCAATTTGAAGATCGATCGTTATATGAATATATCATATAAAATATATGAAAATATATAATGAAAATTGACCTTTCAATTTAAATTGGTAGATTCCATTATTATTTTAACGTTTTTGTCGAGAGAATGGATTGATTCAATTTGCAGCATATTTAGATAAAGAATATGCAGAGTTATCTATCTACGAGATAAATGAATAAATGAAATACATAAGATGTCTTTCACATCACAATATATGAATTAACCCCATTGTTCCTTATGGCAGTTCCAAAAAAGCGTACTTCTAGATCAAAAAAAAAAATTCGTAAAAATGTTCGGAAGGGAAAAGCATATCGGGCCGCAATAAAAGCTTTTTCTTTAGCTAAATCTATCTCCACCGGTCATTCGAAAAGTTTTTATTGCATAGTCAATGATGATTCCTCTGGATCATCCGAATCAAAATTGACAGCAATTGATTTGGATGACCCGTAGCACAACACGAGCGAATATACAACACCACCCTCCAGGACCCTGGAGAACAGTGATGCAAAATCATTTTATTCGGGTACTCCCAAGGGTGGTCGTACGAAAAGGACACGGTCATTAATTAGTTCCACTACAGTACTTTCCTTCAGCCAATCTGGATAAATGATGAATTTATAAACCATTCTTCTATCCATTCTGCCTTCCCACTAGAAAGGGATTAGAGTTAATCCTTTTTTTTTTTTAAGGATTCCGAATGAACTTCAGCATTACCATTATGCTACCGAAAATGTAGCATAATCTTATCAACATCCCAATCCATCCATTCCGATCCAAAACTAGGATTAATTCATTATTATTTATAAATAAAGAGAACCTATGGAATCACGCATGGAGATGATATTATTTCATTATGGAATTGCTCGTGCATTTCGTAATAGATGCGCGTTATTGCTTTATGGCGAATAATTACTATAGTTTCAGATATCTTGATTCATTCTTCTTCTGTTTCTGCTCCTCCCAATGATTCATCCCCCTATTGGGTCCCATTTTTTCCCTCCTTTATGGTTGGATAGAAAGAAGTGCTCAATCCTTTAGGAGAACTAAAAGTAATCATCTTTCAAAGTAATCATCTTTCTTCGTATCTCTACCATTTATAATGCGTAATGCCCAAACCATTGTGACAGAGATACATAAAAAGAGCTGACTAATCTAGTGCAATTTGATCCTATTGATGAAACCCCCTTCTACATCTTAGTAGCTCAAAATAGGATCCATTCATTCATTAACAGCTTATATATGGTAATATTAGCCTGTATGTAATATTATTGGGAGCTATAAATATATTTGGATGTCTCCCCTAAAATTGGAAAGTCTAACATGATAATAATCATATGGGAGATCATGGATCAGAAACATAGTTTCGTTCTAGATATGTATATAATCAAACCATCCAATCAAAAAAATTATAAAGTGATAGTATAACCATTTATTGTTTGGAATCTAGCTGTTCCGATTATTCCCATCGTAAGCGAAATAAGCGAAAATTTACATATATTCTTTGTACGATAACGCATGTGACTATTTCCCATTCTCTTTCGGAACAGCGGGATCTGAACCCACGACCTCCATCACCCCAAGATGGCGCGCTACCAAGCTGCGCCATGCTCCGTTATAACTATCAACCAACATAAAATTGATTCAAATGTTAATGCCCGAACTTAGATCTTATTTGGACTTATATTATATTCACAGATCACTCCCTCTGCTAGACACGTTCCATAACATTGACGATCTGGTGTAAATAAGCTAGTATGGTCCCTACGAAGCCGCCATGGTGAAATTGGTAGACACGCTGCTCTTAGGAAGCAGTGCGAGAGCATCTCGGTTCAAATCCGAGTGGCGGTATTTTTCCAGGAAGATCTCATCAATCACTTCTTTTCTTCCTATGTAACAATATATGTTCAATCTATTTTCATTGTGATGGATCAATCCTATCTTTCCATCATAGATCTCATTCGGGAATAAAACGAATAAATGAGTTTATTATGATATTCATAACTTTAGAACATATATTGGCTCACATCTCTTTTTCTCTCATTTTGGTTGTCACTCTCATTTATTGGGGAACCTTAGTTTATCGAATTGAAGGACTAAGTAGTTCGGGAGGAAAGGGCATGATAGTTACTTTTCTTTGTACAACGGGATTATTAATTAATCGTTGGCTTTATTCAGGACATTTACCGTTGAGTAATTTGTATGAATCATTCATGTTCCTTTCCTGGAGTTCATCCGTGTTCCATATACTTCTAGAAGTACGGAGTCGAGATGATCGGTGGTTAGGTGCAATCACCGCGCCAAGTGCTATGTTAACTCATGGTTTTGCTACTTTAGGTCTTCCGGAGGAAATGCAACGATCCGGAATGTTAGTACCCGCGCTACAATCTCATTGGTCAATGATGCATGTAAGTATGATATTGTTCAGCTATGCAACCCTTTTATGTGGATCCCTAGCATCCATAGCTCTTCTAGTGATTATGTCCGGAGTAAATAGACAGGTTATTTTTGGTGCGATGGACAATTTATTTTCCCGAGCCATTCTTCCCAATGAAAATTTTTATTCACATGAAAAGCAAAAAAGTGATTTGCAATACACTGTTGATTTTTCATCAACGAATTATCGTAAATGTCAATTGATTAAACAATTAGATCATTGGAGTTATCGTGCGATTGGTCTCGGTTTTTCTCTTTCAACCATAGGTACTCTTTCTGGAGCAATATGGGCCAATGAAGCATGGGGATCTTATTGGAGCTGGGATCCAAAAGAGACTTGGGCATTAATTACTTGGACCATATTCGCAATCTATCTGCATACTAGAATGAATAAGGGTTGGCAGGGTGAGGAACCGGCAATTGTGGCTTCTTTAGGATTTTTTATAGTTTGGATCCGTTATTTGGGGGTCAATCTATTAGGAATAGGGTTACACAGCTATGGATGGTTGGAACCATAAATGGACCGAATTCCTGGAAGGAAAAGGAAGGATAGATTCGATCCAGTTCTTTTATGTGATTGATAAGTGACATCAAAAACTAGTTCAAGTTATTTCAAGTAGTGATTCCATCATTCTATAATCACTACTTGAAATAACTTGAACTATATTAGATTCAAATAAAATATATTCAAATAAAAGAAAGACGAATCCTTCATTTGCTCCATTCCATCCATTAAAATTTAAAAAGATAAAAAATAAAATTGAATAGAGAGAACTGGATCAGGCAGGATAAGCACCAATACCTACCTATTATGAGTAGAAAGAGACATATCAGGATGAAAATATCTCTTGGTCCAGAATCTGTTAAATGAAAGTTCGTCACATTTTCAACTTATATAGAATATTCAATGTAACATAGACAACAAGTGGATGGGAGTTCATATTGTTCCAATTGCCGCTATTGCAATAACAATGATTCAATTTGAAAGGTCGAAGAATATTCAGTCATTTTTTTTTTTATCGGGAAGAGAATCTCATAGATTCTGCCACAAAACCACTGATTTCCGGCAATGCAAGAGAAGCCATTTCAAAACTACTGGACATAGTTGGTAGTACGTATCCTATCGTCACTTGTTCCCGCTAAGAAGAAAAATGTCGCATCAATTGATTCATGAAAGATCATTTTCAAATGGATCCATTGAGACCTGTATCTGCCGTGGAACCGATAATTACAAAACCATATGGGTGGGATAGTGAAGACTATCTATCCTCCTTTTCCAATTTTGTTGACCAGAGAAGTTGGAGCTGCATAGACGATTTGAACCATTCCTATCATTACCAACCACAGCGAAAAGAAAGATAAAATGAGTATGAGGTAGCAATTCCATGTTTGAATTAACCCATTCCTTTTTTTCAAGGGAACTCTGGCTACTGAAGCATACATGTACTATAATAATGCGCTTACCCATGTAGGATAACCGGGTATGTGAAAAAATTGGCGATTTCATTGTATAAGCGATGAAGAACCCTAAATAGAATACTATTTCTTATCCAATATTCCTGAACCTAATGTTGGTCTATCAGATCTCTAGAGACCTATACTTAAAGCTCCGATTAGCGGAAAGATAGAATTACTCGCAGTGTATTGTGGCCAAATAGAAACGTCTTTCCCCCCCCCTCCCTCCGTACGGATAGAAGTGGGTGAACGAAAATTTATTCCAGTTCCCGCATAGGAAATAAAGCTATAATATACCGAGGAGCAAATGATCCTAATTGGCTACTGTATGTTGCTAACATCAGTAAATGCAACAATCGAGGATTTTGAGTAATTGGCCAAGCAGCTTAAATGGCCAAAGTGGTAACAAATCCTGTCAAATAGGTCCGATGGAAAATATTCCCATTCTCCAATGAAAATCAGTAAGATCTGTCCAGTTATACTCTTTATTCTTTCAATTGGATCAATAATTTATTAAATTGGAATCCAAATGGTAATGGACGGAATGTATATATAATGAAAAGGAGTTAGAGCAAACAAATACCTAGAGTATACCATCGAATCAGATCATTCCCTCCTTCTATGGGTGGGAAATAATGGGACTAAGGAACCCCACATATAGGCGAACCAACAATTATAGTTGAGCGAGCCAAGGTAATTCGCTCATTATAGAAGATACTTTGCATCTCCACTGATAAAAACCCATACTTGATCTAAGATCTCAAGTATGGGTTTTTATCAGTGGATAAAAAAAATATTAATATGAAATGGATTTAACCTTTTTTATTGTGCATATTGATCAGTAAGCTAGACCCATACTGCGCGTTGTCTCATGCCATAAATAAACACGTACACTCAAGAAATCTGTTGGACAAGCGGATTCACACCGCTTACAACCTGCGCAGTCTTCTGTTCTTGGAGCAGAAGCAATTTGCTTAGCTTTACATCCTTCCCAAGGTATCATTTCCAATACATCTGTGGGACAAGCTCGTACGCATTGGGTACAACCAATACATGTATCATAAATTTTGACCGAATGTGCCATTGGATCTCCATTAGTTAGTAAAAGTTTTAATTTGATAAGATCATATATAGCCAAATCTTCTAATATATGCCCAATAAAGATGGCTAATAACGGGATATTATGAATATAAAACGAATCAATAATTGTAATCTCCATTATATTTGGAACCGATCTGTATTTTTTGGATCATTTCGATCCCCCCCGATCACCCCGAATATGGTACAATCATGACAGGTAATTTTCCTAATGATTTTTATATGGATCAATCATGTTTTTGATCGACCGTAATACTATAGATATTTTGATAGATTCTGGTCATATAGAATATATATATCTTCTGAGATATACCTTATTTTTTGATAAGGTATAGATATACCGATATACGATACTTCATCACCATTTCGACAAATGAAATTGATCGATACGAATTGATTATATGATACGATGTCAGTAGCTGATAAAATAGCTGTTTCAGCGTCTACAATAGCTATAACAAAGATCGATAAGATGCCCCTGGCCGGCTATATTTTAAGATAATCCGAATATGCTACTGAATTTGAATCGACCGTATGCATTATTGGCGACACATAAGTGCTCTAACCATGTTTCGTAATACCAATAGATAATGAAGAAAGCACCTCGAACTCGAATAAGTGTATGCTCGAGCATAATAGATCAACCCCTTATACCTTTATCTTCTCAGATACAAAAATTATATTTAGTTTGTTATTTTCCATTATCTAATGAATCTTCTATTATAAGATCAGGAATAGAATTATACTTCTCATAATACTTATTAGACGAAAAAGATATCCAGGTGGATTAATTATGTGCGCGAGAATTTCCAATATTCTGACTCATGATCGCATTCACTAAAAAAAAAGTGACCTTATCCACATACCTAATCGGATTGAAATATTTGTATTTCAATGGATCTGGGAATTACATGAACTGGTCTATAATTCCGTTGGTTGATAATAGACTCTGATCAATAATACATGTGACATTCTTAATCAAATTATAAATATCCTGATCCTTATTTATGATCCATCCGGAAAAAAAGGTATGGTCTCGACCCATCAGTCCTCTCTGATCGAATCCAAACTGAATCTGAAGAATTGGTAGAAATTCTTTAATCGGTCAGAATGTTCGTCCATAGTTCCTTCGGACAGACAAGTTAAACATTGTTTTAATTCTCGAATCTTCGATCACCGATATTGGTAAACGTCCCGGAGCAATATAATCATAATTTCATTCATGACGATCATACATAGGTCGGGAGTTCATATTCTTCAATCATAAAAAGAAAATTTGATGAACAATACTCAACACAATTTCCACGAAAGATGCAAATTCCAGAATAAATACTATAAATTACCAATCGTTCGTTTTTCCAATCAACAACGGGTGGATTAATCAGGCATAAACGCATACTCCACAAGCAATACTTTGAAAGAATCCGAAGTGTATTCATCCACGAAATCGAGGATGGGAGATCCATTTTTTATAGGGAGATTTAATAGTCATAGGTAAACGATTCATGTGATATAATGATTATGCATCATTCGCATACCTGTAGCAGAAATAGATCATATATCATGTCCCTATCTCCAAAAATAGAAGAGAATGGAGTTTTTGGAAAATATAAGAATAAAAAGTTTGAGCATCGATCGATATTCGCCATGAAAAAAACCAGGCTATAAAAAAAAGCTATACGACCCAACTTTAGCATAATCACTCTGCTATAGCTAGCCCTTTGGGATACATATTTCCCGATCGATCTTTGATCTTTTCGGCGCATTTACCTTTATTGCCTCTGCGAACATAGTAGCGCAATAATCCCATTGCGTTACATAGGGGAGATATTGTTCGGTTCTAAACAATTTGCTTCCTACCCCCCTATGTAAATAATCTGATAGAGGTTCACAGCCAATAAAATCTTTACCATCTAGCAATAAGTCGAAGAACAACGTGTATCGATGGATAATGAGGACCCATACTTACCATCAGGGGGTCTTTCAGCAAGCATGATCATGTGTAACCCCTCTTCGATTCGTTTTCTAAATGAGAAAAATAAAAAGAAAAAAGAACGACTGGATCCTGGATCTCTAAAAATTGGATTGGAATTGAAAACTTCGAAATTAACGGGTTTTTAGCCCACGGATACCCAATTGACCAATTAAATCATCGTAACGAAGTTTATCCCTCTTGGATAGATAAACCAGAAGTTGCTTACGTTTGCTCAAAATTTTCCACAAACCCCTTTGGGATGAATAGTCCCTTCCGTGCAATTGCAGATGCTGGGTAAGTCTTAGGACCCGATTGGTTAAATAAAATACCTGAGATTCAACAGATCCTCTCTGTTTATCGGGAATCAGAGATGAACTAATGGACAAATTATTGATCATAAAAAAAAAAACACACAAATTTTTCCAGGGCTTAATTTTTTTTCGAGTCAGAAAAAAGAATTAGATCCATTCTTTCATTTTCATGGTTCATATAATAATTCTGATTCGTTCCGTCCGACCATTTAGGAAAAAATGATCGGATTCTTCCTATCTTCTTGGAGGAACATCTGGTTTTAACCTATGGCAAAATATGATACGAGATGTAGAATGTTTTCACATTGATGAAACAGAACGAACAGATTGGTTCAATTTTTGCCATATCCTGAAACTCCATTGAATTAATCCATTCTTTTTTTTTACGAAAACGGAATTGAAGCAAAAAATTTATCAATTGACAGTTAGGGGATACATACGTATTCTCAACATCGCGGATCGACTCCCATCATTTGTATTGAACCAATATCTATTCATGCAAATAATATCCTCTAATCGATAACTAGGCCAAAGAAAACGTTTAATTATTTGTGTTGTATCTACGCTAAGATGTTGGTCTCTTCCCATGAGTTCTTCATCATTTTGTATGTCTTTTCCATTGGAAAATCCTACATGATCGTTCTCCAGATCAAACCGATTCAAGATTCGAAATTCTCTACGACGTTTTGGAAGCAAAATATCTTCTAAATTGAGGGAACTAAAAATCTTTTTTTCATCCCCCAGAATTTTCCCGCGTTGCACAGATCCATCATAAAAATCTCCATCTATCCATTCCCCGGCTCTTTTTTTAAACTTCAATGAAATACTTACGATTTTATACATCAGGAATTGGTCATTCACTATGCTTGATAAACGATATGGTTGGAAGACCATTATTTTTTTATCTTTCCTTATTTCATTGTCATTGCGTACCTTTCCCCGAACATTCCTCTGAAGAGCAAGTTCTTTCGATATTTCATTTTCACTGCTATTCTTCTGAATATCAATGCAAAAGGCCATTAGACTCAGGTCAATATTTCCCTCTTGGATCCGAAGATATGTTCCCGGATCCTTCATTCCGGACATAACCCTGCAAATATTCGCCAGATAGAAGAAACGTTTTTTCCCTAGAACGTCTATTACTTTGCATTGAAAAATACCTTTCTTATTTTTTTTCTTTCCATCAGTTTGTTGATCTTCTACTTGACCATCTTGACCATCTTGACCATCTTGATCTTCTACTTGACCTTTTTTATCTTGACCATCTTGATCTTGTTTGTTCTTAACATTTGATCTAATACCTATTATTTGTTCTAGAACATTTGTTGTTTCCTTCCGTTCTTCTTCCTCTATCTTTTTCCGCTCTCGTTCTTCCCGTAAAAGTGAATTTCCTGGTATGAATTTCGATTTAGTTTCATAATATATGTTCTTTATTCCCGAAAGTTCCGGGAATAACCAGAACTTGAGATCTAATTGGGATATTCTCTTCTCGATTTTCGGAGAATCCATAATGCCAACATTTTCTCTTCGCGTCTCGTCAATCCCCTGCTGATTCGTAATAAGATCAGTCTTTTTCTTTTGCCTGTCAATACTTGTTGTATGATCGTAATCACAAGAACGTATAGCATCGTAAATATCAACAGTAGAACGAGAACCATTCACGATATTGAAATCGGTACCCTTCCAATCCTCCTCGATAATATCATTAATAAACTTTTCCTTGAGAATTCCTTCACGAGCGGTAATATCCCGCTCATCTGGTATAGCAGGTTGTACTGGTGGTCCGGGAATATCTGTCAAATGGAGAATATCCGAATCTTTTGTAGAATTGAGATAACTATATGATAAGAGATCGTATCTGTAACGTTTGTTCATTTTCCGAAGTAGTCCCAAAAAAGGTTCCATCACAGTCGCAAATATAGAATCTTCTTGTTGTTCATAAGGAACGAATCGTTCTTCATAACATGTACATTGCTTATTTACTATATTTCTAAATTTATTTGGGTTTATCCTAGACCATATCTGTGGGGATAAATTGTACCGGTCAAAACATCTCAACCATTGTTTCCAGTCATTCTCTTTCAGATCTTGTGGTTTTTCGTGATCCAATATTCTTTGTAGATCTAATGCCCTTATCTGCCATATATTGTGAAATATATATGCTTGGGACATTGAGAACATGTTTCGATCAGGACGAATTTCAAAATCTTGTATTTTTTCGTTGATTGAATAGTAGTTGGTAATTTTACCTCTATTGATTCTTGAAATATCTTTATTGATATTGAATATTCGTCCGTAAATTGTTGTTATATTCCTCGTGGATCGAATCCAAGCGGATTGAATCCAAAATTTGATATTTGACGCAATGAAATTAATAACACTTGGTAAGAGATCTCGGTCCATTCTTCGGTCCATTCTTTTGATAAAAAATTTCATTGAATAGAACCTTTTTCGGATTAATTGTACACTTTTATTTCGAAATAAAACAGGTATTCGCCGAATCTGAACCAATCGTTTTTTTAATGTTGATCCCAATATGTTAAAACTTCCCTTCGATCCGGTATGAATCTCTGAATCCACCAGAGACATTCCAGTTAAAGGAGAGCTATTTATGATCGCGATAGATTCGATCCGCTCTTTCATTGTGGTCGTCCAATCATCTTGATCTTTCACATTAATTGTTTGGGGTTCATATCCAAATTGATCATTAACTTCGGATGAATCATTTGCACTACCCATAGGGGTAATCTCACTTAGTAATTTATTTTGTATCCGGTCATTAAGTTCACTCTTGTCTATATATCCAACTCGTGGAACGCGTCTTATTCCTGTAGATCCCATCAATCGTCTCTTCACTTTTTTGTGGATGGTTTTTAAAAATTTGGAAAAAATTCCTAGCTTTGAGTTTGGATCACCGAAAGGTATGTCAGTTTCTAATCCAAAGGTCGTTAAATAACTCCAACGCAATCTTTTTGCAGATTGGGGTTTGGATCTATGCCAAGGCTTCAAACGAAAAGGAAATATAAGCTTTATCTGCATACCTTGTGTTTCCCATTTGTCTGGGAATGTTTTTTCAGGCAATTCGGTACCATCAGAAGCACATATGACATGCATTTCTCTCCTCATTTCTTCCCAATCTTTGGAAAATTCGGGGACTTGAAATAATAAAATACGACCCATATTTTTGGCTATAATAAGTGATGGTAATATAATATTTTTTCTAATATTTGATTGAGCCATTAATAATAAACCTCTGAAATAGTGCAATTCTGGCCACGTTAAACATAAGCACTCAGCAATTGTCTGCTGGGATGATGGATCTTCGACTCTCTGGATTTTTTCCCTAACTTCTTCCTCGATTTGTTCCTTATCCACTCTACCAGAATCGGACGTGTCATAATAATCTTTAGGATAAGCGGGTATTTCTGTTCTTTTCAAAAAGAAAAGGGAATGTACATTCGGTTGTATCCTCTTCCATATCATAATTTTCCGTCTTTTAGCACGTATGGATCCTTGGATTAAGTTCCGACGATAATCTGCCTCGGCAGAATAACGGTTTTGAACTACTCCTATTCGTCTTTGCCCAATATCAAAGGTCATTGTATCTTGGACCTTTCTTGAAAGAATCCTATTCGATGATAATAGAACTGGGTCTACGTCATCATATTCACCTATCATCAAACCAGATGACCATCGAGGCACATGTTTCCGAATTTCTCTAATTTGGAGAGGTTCATTTAATAGTATTTCCCTGTAAAGGGCAATAAAATCTTTCTTTTCCATTGAATCACGCTTATCCGGAGGTATAAGCTCGTGACCATTTCGTAGTATTGCCCACTCATATTGCGCCAAACACTCGAAAAGGAAACACAAATTCTCGTAAACGAAAAGATGTTCCTTCTTAAATACACACAAAATCAATTCCATTTTTATGAGACCTTCGGGCGAAGGTTTTGTAAGATGGTCAAATCGGGTGTAAGCATTAACTAAATAGGTTGTGTAGATCGGTGCATTACCTAAAGCTATTTGCCGTGGGATATTTATATTGGATGATCTCAAGGCTACTGCCAACCAATATGGTGGATTCATTTCTGGGGTCTGGATCAGATCAGAAAAAATTTTTAATTGAAATCTATTTAAAGCATATTTGGGTTGAGTTCCGGGATCAGAGGATATAAAGACCGGGAGAAGCGAACGAACAGTATCTGTAGGTAAGGGCTCCCAGGGTAGTGGAAAGCTTTCGTGTTCCAATTCCTGCCAAAGATAAGAGATATGGTACCCATACCCAAGTGGATCATTCGGGAATCCCTTTGCAGGGTATTCCAGAGATACCTCTGTACGGTCTTTCATAGATATCTCTATGAAATCCGAAAGATTCGAAATGATCGAATCGTTCAGCATTTGGGGGGACTCAAATTGGTTTATTGTTCCACGGAATGCCCCATTAAGGAATGGATCATACATTTCAGTAAAAGAATCCCCCTTAGAATTGGAGAATTTCACTCTCCTTTCTATAATATTTTCAGCGGGAGATCCATGGCTTAGAGCTTTCACTCGATCCGAAAATTCATTCCCTAAAGAATCTCTTTTTCTTTTCATGGTATGATTCCATCTATAATAAGCATCCTCAGAAGTATCTAAAATAGATGCGCGAGGATTATATAAAGAAGCTCTATATTCACCGATCTTTTCCCTAAGTCCCGATACACTAGGTAAAAACGTAAAAGAGATTCTGTTTTTTCCATCACTTGAGTATGCGCCAAAAAAATATTGAGAGACTTCGGTCCTCACAGGACCTAGGCGAGTAAATGGGCTATTTCCAATATATCGTATCGGTTGATAAACCCTATTATGATCAAAGCACATAATGGGCCATGGTCGCTGCTGGAAGAACTTATAAAAGAATAAAAGTTCTTCTTTTATAAGTTCTTGAAGTTTTTGTGGATCTATAGCCACAGAGCGTTTTTTTCCAGCCATAGCCACGGAGCGGTCATCTCTAGCCACGGAGCGGTCATCTCTAGCCACGGAGCGGTCATCTCTAGCCATAGTCACAGAGCGGCCAGTGTTGTCTTCATAAAATTTACCTTTAAGAAAAGGTAATGGGGCTCTACCCAAATAGAACGAACAATAACAAAGAATAAGTAAACTAAAGGTTCGATTGATATAACGTCTTAATGAAGTATTATCGATAAGTGAATTACGATCTATACGGAAAGATACCCATTTTATAAAAATTGTTAATAGAATATGACCGCCCAACCAACCGCAAAGACCACTTATCATAAAGGATATATTAGGGCTGTAACGAAAAAGAAAGAGGTTCACCAGTCTTGTTAATACGGGATTTGCTAAAAGAATGGGATTCAACAATTGAAGAATTAGACCATCCATAAATAGACTTAGAGCTTTTGGATTGTTGATCGAATTCATGAGGTGCGGAGATTCAGAACTTGAAGGTTTGTCCATAATTTGGAAAAAACGAAAGAACATATATGGTACGACTAATAAAGTTATTGCATAAGGTTTCCACAGCGCTGCATAGATGGGCGAATAATACATGGACAAAAATCCTATTAATTGTCCCGTAATAGAACCACTTATGGCTATTATACCATAGCCAGGTTTTCCCAAAAGGAAGGATCTCGTGGAATAGATTTTAGAGGGACCAAAAGGCAATGTAGCAAGAAATCCATAATATAGCCCAAATATGATGATCGGACCTGAAACTTCTACCCATGAGGATAATGGACCCAATAGTAGACCAAGTACTTTTATCATATTAAAACTCCCTTTGATCTTGATCAAAGAATTATTTTGATAAATTTATGATTTTATCATATATATTATTTCTAAGTATAGAAATAGTTTTTATATTATATAAAGAAATATTCGATTTAACATAATTGATTTATAAGAAATATTCTAATATCTGGATATTGCATATGCTATTAATATATATTATATGTTATCTTATTTAACAGGAGTACTGGTATATAACTCGTTGTTCTTTCGAACCAGGGTGGTCCGATCCAAGTTATCTAAATTTTCGTTACGTCGTAGAGGTCGGGTAACCAATTCGAGTACATCTCTCGCATTGGCAAATCCATGAATCTGGGCAAAAGTAAATTCAACTGACCATTTAGTACCAATTCCTCTCGCCCCTAACGGGTTAGCATGAGCCATTCCGGTGATGGCTAAGTCGGGTTGTAGCTCGCGCATACGTCGTATCTGATTCGAATTGTCTGGTTTCTCTACAATTCGTGGTATAGGCATACACATTCTTATACATGTATTTTGTAAAAGCGCTAATTCAGCAGCTTGATACCGTTTATCCATATATGGAATACCAATTTCATAAACGATCATACCACATCTGATTAAGAATCTGGCTATAGATATTTCTATTAGATTATCTCCCATGAAAAAGACAGATTTTCCGCGTACCAAATCAAGATAATCTTTTAAACTCTCCCATATCCGTTCCTCTCTTTCCTCCAAACTCTGGGCCTCAATACCAAATACAGGACAAATCCTTTCGATCCAAGCACGCGTTCCGTCCGGACCAATAGGAAAAGGAGCTACGATTAATTCGCATTTTTTTCGTCTTATCAAAGTTGTTGCTGTACGACTAAGAAAAGGGTTAACCCCACAAACATAAACTCCATCACCCAGTGATGGAAGATCGGCATATCTCTGAGCGGGCAACCAACCTGATACCTTGATGAATTGGCGTCTTAATTCTGTATCAAGTTGAGAAACCAAATTCGAGGGTAAAGACCCAAAAATAACTAAGGGAGGATGATTTGCATATTCCACCAAATTCTTTTCCTTCAGAAGAGGATTTGGGAATAATTTGGTTTTAGTTTCTTTTGATTCACTAATGGGGAATTCTTGGTCTGGACAACGATGTGCCATTACAGCTAAGACAGTATCTTCCCCCTGAGTAAAAGCATAATCCAGTCCATTTGCTCTTGCCACTAGAATTGGTACTCCAATTTCATATTCCAATTTGGGTGCCATACCTTCCAAATCCATTTTTATTATTTCTGTAGTACAGGTGCCTATCCATATGATGACGCTGGGGTCTCTATCTTTTCTTATCCGAATACAAAGCGTTTTCAATTCCTCATAATCGTTCAAATGGGCCGATATATCTCCTTCTTCTAATTCTGCCATTGCATAGCGGGGTTCTGCAAAAATCATAACTCCAAGTGCATTTTGGAGAAAATAACCACATGTTTTTGTGCCCACTACCAAAAAGAAACTGTCTTCAATCTTTTGATACAACCAGGATACACAGCTAATAGGACAAAAGCTATGATAATTGCCCGTTTCACATTCAAGCGTTATAGTTTCAACAATTTTTGTCGACATAATAGGGAGGGAATAAAAGGCTAAGGATAAATAAGGAAAAGAAATAATGAATAAAAATACTAGTAACACAAAAGAATGATAACAAGAAATAATAAAATTGTCAACAAATTGACAACAAATTGTGGAGAAGTGGATAAATTGTTGATTCTAAATCCTCGTAAACCCAAGTAAATTTTCCTTATTATTTTTTTTCTGTCCCCCACCACCAATGGGATTTAGATAAAGATCAGAGAGTAAACTGAATAATTCCCGATCTGGAATCTCTTTTGGGACAATACCTTCTGGTTGGGACAATATTTGATCTGCTATGCCTAGATAATAATTACAAACATAGTTAAGGGATGGTTCAGATCCAACCATTTCAAATAAGGTTTTACCCTTTACTCTGGAAACTCGGATATCCTCAATAATAGGTAATACTTCTATTACGGGCATTGGACAGGCTTCTACATATTTATTTATAAGATCTCTTCTAGATGTACGATTTCCCACCAAGCCTGCTAATCGGAGTGGATGTGTACGAGCTTTTTCCCTTATAGAGGCAGTAATACGATTAGCTGCAAATAATGCATCGAATCCATTATCTGTAATAATAACACAATAATCTGCATAGTTCAATGGAGCGGCAAAACCTCCACAGACCACGTCACCTAATACATCGAATAATATAATATCATATTCGTAAAATGCATTTAATTCTTTTAACAACTTTACAGTTTCTCCCACCACATATCCTCCACACCCGGCTCCTGCGGGTGGACCCCCTGCTTCCACACAATCCACCCCTCCATAACCCTTGTGAATTACATCTTCGGGCCAAATATCCTCATAATGATAATCCTTGGATTGTAAAGTATCTATAATTGTAGGTATTAGAAATCCTGTAAGAGTAAAAGTACTATCGTGTTTGGGATCACACCCAATCTGTAACACTTTTTGACCACGTCTCGCTAGAGCGACTGAGATATTACAACTAGTTGTTGATTTACCGATTCCGCCTTTCCCGTAAACTGCTATTTTCACCGCCAATCCTCCTTTATCTAAATCTAAAAGTTATCTCTTTATTTCAAGGTTCTATATAATCGAATTATTCCTTTTTTTAAGTAATACCTAATATTGAATGGTAGCAATAATTATAGATCCTATTGTATTTATAGGTCAATACCTCTAGGGTGGGGTGTCCAAGAGTTGATAAAAAACCGAGTTTCTTTCTCGTTTATACACTGATGATCATGGGTCGGTCCAAAGAACAAGAATCTTGCCCGTATATGGGAACCCTCCGTTGTTCCTCAGTAGCTCAGTGGTAGAGCGGTCGGCTGTTAACTGATTGGTCGTAGGTTCGAATCCTACTTGGGGAGATCCGTTTTATTCAAAATAAAGCTCGTTTTTACCATTAGGAGTAAGTCAAACGTTACCTGTCCTTGTTCATAATATATGAATGCACAATCGCCACAGGATCAAGATAGGATCCCGGTCGTCCGGGAAAGGCAAAATGGAAACAACGGTCTCTTCGAAATACTGAAAAGTTCGGAGAAACAAATCCATTGTTCTCCTGATGTGATGACATTTCCAGAGCTGAAGGTGAAGAGGCCTCTATTCGCTCGACCCGTTACTAGTCACTCGACCCGTTACCAGCTGTTAGAACTATAAGTTCGTTCCCTGGAAGTCAGAATTGGATCCCTGCATGCTGTCAATCTATTTTCCCTCATATTTTCCCTCGGATTCGGATTTGGAAGAATCTCTCGTTCTATAACCCTAATCTAAATCTAATAATGAGGAATATTTATAGGAGGTCAGACACAAATATGCTGGTTACTCTCGGACGTACCGGGTATCATTTTCGATAAATGACCCTTTGTGAAGACTAAGTTCCATAGCTTTGCGTCCGCTATCCCAATCATAATCTCCCTACCCCCGAAAGGCCTCCCTTTTGTCCCCTTTCGGGGTGGGCGAGGAGGGATTCGAACCCCCGACACCGTGGTTCGTAGCCACGTGCTCTAATCCTCTGAGCTACAGGCCCCGTCTCGCTGGATTCGTTCCCAGGAGTCCCTTCCAAAAGGAAGGGATTCCTCTCTTCGGGGTAAGAGGATGCAGAAGCAAATTTATCGCATCGCTATGAGCGATGCGCAGGTATTGCGTTTCAAATAAAAGTAAAGTGTGGAGTGGGAAAGAAAATATGTAAGAAATGGGTTTCAAAGAAGACGACCTTCTAATGAGAAGAGGCATTAAGCTTTTTATCATCCTGGCACCGAGCTATTTTCCCGCAGGGCTTCCCCTACAGTATCGTCACCGCAGTAGAGTTTAACCACCAAGTTCGGGATGGGTTGGTGTGGTTCCTCTACGCCTGGGACACCAGAATTTCAAACCATGAACCGGGAAGGGCATAAATGCGAGAAAGGCATATTGGCTAATGATTGTGAGGCCCCAATTCTGAAAAGGATTAGGGCCAGGTAGAGAACCCTCCTCTGCCCTTCTATCCAACGGAGAGGGAGGGCAGAGCTTTTGGTTTCATAGTTTCATGTTGTCAAACAATTGAACAAAGAAAAGAATAGATGGATAGTACCCGATCAGATCGATCGGGTCATGTAGGAACAAGGTTCAAATCTCTCGGTCTGTTAGGATGCCTCAGCTGCATACATCACTGCACTTCCACTTGACACCTATCATAATTATAAACGGCTCGTCTCGCCGTGACCTTATCTTGGATTCTCAATACTTTTGTCGCTCCATCCCCTGCAAGGACAGAGAACCCGTCGTTGTCCCAGCCGTGTTCGCGACTAGGGTCTCTCAGGGAAGTAAGAATAGGAGAGCACTCATCTTGGGGTGGGCTTTCTACTTATATGCTTTCAGTAGTTATCCGCTCCGCACTTGGCTACCCAGCGTCTACCGTGGGCACGATAACTGGTACACCAGAGGTGCGTCCTTCCCGGTCCTCTCGTACTAGGGAAAGGTCCTCTCAATGCTCTAACGCCCGCACCGGATATGGACCCATGGGTCGGTCCAAAGAACAAGAATCTTGCCCGTATATGGGAACCCTCCGTTGTTCCTCAGTAGCTCAGTGGTAGAGCGGTCGGCTGTTAACTGATTGGTCGTAGGTTCGAATCCTACTTGGGGAG
>Ga0115844_100009_pt1 | contig 29539 bp, 22 predicted proteins | sample InSIn1gowninarea_FD_83858 | JGI IMG/M metagenome (GOLD analysis project Ga0115844, IMG submission 83858) | reverse complement strand
GGCACTGATTTCCTAGCTTCTTACAAAATAAAATTTAGAATTAATATTGAGCTCAAAATCTAATAAAAAACAAATAAAACCTTATATTAAATTAAGCTCTCTACAAAATATCGCAATGGTGGAAGCAAGGGAGTTGGTGGGGGGTAGAATAGGAGAACTATACTAAAAAACTCATTCAAATCAAAGCCAACTAGCGAGTCTAGAGTTGGCGAACAACTTGCAAGATTGGAGAGCGAAGGGACAGCAAGACCTCCAGTACAGTGTTGGGGTTGTGGAGGGCCTTAGTACGTCTAAAACTATCCGCAACGAAAGGGAACTGAATAGTTATCCAGAATTCATGAAGCATCGATAGTCGACGATGTAGGACATAGACCGAGGATTAATGTAGCCCTAGACGATCGTCAGGCGGAGTACCAATCGACCATGGTGGAATTCGAAGGTAAAATCTCAGACCTTACTATAGTTGTTTTAATTTATCCTGGAGCCACATTAAGTTATATTAGTCCTAAGGTTGTAGAACATTGTAAACTACAACTTGTTAAATTCAATAATCCATGGCTAGTACAGCTAGCTATGGGGGCCAACAGGCAGGTGCTTGCAAAATTCAATAACTGCTCTTTAAAAATACCAGGGTAGCCAGTAATGGTAGATTTAAATGTGCTTCCCCTTGGTTCATATGATGTTCTGATTGGTATGGACTGGTTAGAAAATCACTGGTCATTGCTCAACTAAAAAACAAAGACTATTTATTATAGGGATGAACATGGAGCAAGGCAGGAAATGCAAGGAATTAAGTAGCCAGTGCAGGTTCAGCCAATAACTGCATCTCAATTAGCGAAATGCATTAGAAAGGGGTGTCAAATTTATGAAAATCAAGTGGGCTATGCCAACTCAAAAGATAAAATAGCCACGTTGGACAACATCCATGTGATACAATAATTTGATGATGTATTTTCGAAAGCGTTTGCCAGACTATCACCTAAGAGGGATATAGACTTTACTATCGAATTGGTACCTAGGGTAGCACCGGTACCTCGAGCACCCTATAGAATGAGTATACCTGAGCTGACAAAGTTAAAAATGTAGTTATTGGAGCTGTTGGATAAAAATTATATTCGTTCCACCGTGTCTTCCTCGGGGGCTCCAGTATTATTAGTTAACAAAAAAGATAGGACCCTTCACATGTGTATAGATTATTGTTAGTTGAACAAACTGAATATCAAAAATAAGAATCCTCTACCTCGGATTGATGAACTTTTCGACCAAGTGAAATGTGCAACTGTATTCTCCAAGATCGATCTACGATCAGGATACCATGAAGTTAAGATTAAGGAAGAGGGCATAGCTAAAACATCTTTTAGGAAAAGGTATGGACATTACAAGTTTGTGGTACTACCCTTTGGGTTAACTAATGCCCCGCCACTTTCATGTGCTTGATGAACAACATATTTCATCAATATTTGGATAGATTTGTGCTGATATTCATGGATGATATATTGATATATTCCCACACTATGGAAGAGCATAAGGAGCACCTCAAGTTGGTGCTGCAAACCCTCGAAGAACACCAATTATATGCCAAGTTCAGCAAGTGTGACTTCTTCAAGGAAGAAATATAGTATTTGGGTCATATAATCACAAAGGAAGGGATCGCGGTGGACCTCGAAAAGATAAAGACCATAATGGAGTGGCCCATATCGAAGGATGTAGCAGACATCAGGTCCTTTTTGTAGAATGATTACCATATCGGTAGTGGCCATTATGTCACACCAATGAAAAAATATGAGTATTCTATAGAAGTGCGACCACATTGCGACATTTTGTAGAGAGCTTAATTTAATATAAGGTTTTATTTGTTTTTTATTAGATTTTGAGCTCAATATTAATTCTAAATTTTATTTTGTAAGAAGCTAGGAAATCAGTGCTTACAGATGGATATAAACAGGGGTATGTAATGTATTATTAACACTTGTTTATGGTCAAATATCGTTTATGTGTTTTGAAGGAGTTGTAGAAATTTTGGTCATATGGAAAATATCAATTTCCAAAACATGATATGAATGACCAGATTGGTGCATGAGATGAAGAAAAGTGTGGGAAATAGCATAAAAGTTAGTGATAAATTTTTATATGATAGTTTTTAGTAGTGCTTCTGATAATGGTTGTGGTAGTAGTGTTTGCAGTGACAATGGTTGTAGGTTATTATAATGACATTGCTTTCAAGTTATGATAGTGATTACAATGATAGTAGGTATAGGTTATGGAAATGATTGTGTACTATTCAATGGTAGAGATTACACCTTTTGGATTTTGAAATTACTTAAGGTTCATTAATAAATGATGAAAGTGGATCCTATTTGAAAATGATATGCAATAGAGGCCTATAAGAAGTTGAAGGAGGTAGGTGCCTCTAGTAAGGTTGTAGCCTCAATCAGGTTAGATCCTACAGTAGGCTAGAATCCACTGATAATCAAGGTTGGAGCCTAAAGTAAATTGAATCCTGATTATAATCAAGGTTGGTGCCTCAATCACGTTTTAGCCTACAATGACAATTTTGTTGCATACTTTCGATTTTTGTGCCTCAATCAGGTTCTAACCTACTGTAAGTGGAAACTTGCATTTTTTGAGGGTATTTGTCTCCAATAGGTCATAGGCTGTGAATCTATGTAATTAATTGAAGATAAGTAAGAAGATGGTTTGTGGTTTTCTCTTGTACGAATTTCTGCATAAAATCTTGTGTCTCTTTCGAATATGATGGATTCTTGATGTGTTATTGATACAATGGTAGCTTGATGACTCATTAGTATAGTTGATGATATGATACTTATGATTGATTTCTATGCGGTTTTTCGATTATGAAAAATTGTTAAATGGTGAAATTGATATCACACTAACTCACCTCTCCTCCTGGTGTCACCTTTGGGCCAACAACAACTTCCCTCACTTCTCCTTTATATAAATGTCAATTTTATAATGGTGGTTAGGATCATTGCACTAGTGTGATTTGGATGTTGTAATTTTATCTTTCCCCATTTCCAGTGCTTATTCCCTTCTTATAAGCATATTTTTTCTCTTTTAACTTTGATCTACATGATTTCCCATTCTTTAGGCCTATGTTCTCTATGTATTATGACCATACAAAAGTCTCACCCACTGATCTAATCTTGAATAGTGTCACTTGGTTCCACAAACATATGTGTAGACACAAAAAAAACTTAACGAATACATTTGGTTCTTTATGGAGATATCTAACATTATAGTTATCTTTCTTATTTTTGTGGTGTACTCTTATACACTCTGCCCCTTCTTCTTCCTCAAGTAGCATCACCATATCCACTAGTCCTTTAAATACCTAATAGGGTAAAATTGTGACTTTATGAGGATATTAATGTCCTCATAATTACTCTTTGGAGGATATCCTTTGAACCTCAAGGGCTTCGTGTGGCTTTCCCATTATGTAAGATCATGGCCCTCTAATTTTAGCCACACAAATGAAATATTTTGTTCTTACTCTATGCAATGAGCACTCAAATAAACTGATAATTTATATAACTGGTGATTTAGATTCAAAGAATGAATGTAACCTTAATATCGCTTTGTATCAACCTTTGCTTCCATTTTGAATAGGAATTATGAATGGCTCACAACACTCGAATTGGGTTGACTTTTTCAGTTTCTTTCTTTGGTTCCTTCTCTGTTTCTTCTTGATATCCTAATCTACCTTTGACAATACCTTTGCATTAGAACTATCTTATTCTCTGAATAACCTACTATTATTTGTTAGGGCCTCCATGAGGAGATTCATTTTTGTAGAATTTGTTTCTCAATCCATCACATTGATATTGGTTATTTTATCGATGTTTACAACAACCATATGTGGTTCATCATTAATATTAATCAAAGATAATTAACCACATATGTTGGTTCCAAATATCAATAAAGAAACCAATATAAATGTAATGGATTAGGAAAGAAATTCTAAATGAAATACAAATGACGAAAGTGTAAATTTTGAAAAGTAATTCATGTTATGGTTTAGATCTACAAATTTTCCTCCAACCATGAATGCCTCTCCTTTGTATGATTCGAAGGGTTATTCATAGCTTCATTGGCAGTGACTGGGGCTTTACAACTATTGGCTTAGCCAATCTAGACCCCTTACAAATCTCCATAATATACCAAAACAAACCTTCTCTAGCATCAATATGACCCATAAATTGTCATGGATATTCCATTGGATAGTTCATCATAATAAACCTAATACAATTCTGCATAAAAATCTAACATCTATATTAAGAGTGTTCATTTCTATTTAGACTTTTAGATCTGTAAATTAATATGTTAATTGCATATGCATGAAAATTATAAATCTGTAAAAAATAGAGATTATGAAATAGAAACTGAAAAATGACAATTAACACAAGACATATCTTGGGAAACCCTTTTATGAGAAAACCCAACTAGAATGTGAGGCTTTCTTTTTCCAATTAGAAAATGGATACAAGTAAAAAGAAGTAAGGCCTATTTCATGTGGGATACTATAATACACAAACCCTTTATGGGTGTCCTCTCCCTATCCCTCTTTGCTAATCTTCTCATCTATGGGAAAAAAATCCCTAAAAAGGAATGGAACCCCTTCTCCTCCTAGTGGCCTAATTATAACACAACGGAATAGTCTACTAGTGGTTATGCTTTACTACTTCAAATCTTAACTAGAGTTACATATGGATAATTCTAGACACTTCTTTATCAAGATCACATCTATAACCCCTTTTACATGGGTAATAGAAGATGACATGTCATCCTCTCGAATCATGTCCAACAAAACAGGGAGGTCAACTTCCAAGTGGCATAACCTTTTCATACAGACTCTAATCAAGGTGATTCTTACATTGTTGGATAGGTCTATGTGTGTAGAATAGGGAAGCAAGGTGTTGTCCTAAAGTGAAAAAAAAATATCCCCAAAAAGCATTGTTTGATGACTCAAAATTCTCCCTGAAGGTTTCAAACCACAATTTGACAAAGTGGGTCACTCCGGTAAAAATGGTCTTGTGAGATGATTCCTCACAATTTCCACTTTGTAAGCATCAAGATGGATTTCAAACAATATAATGACCTCCAATATGGATCAATATTGAAAATTATAACATGAAAAAGTTTGAACTTTTAACCATATGTTCCTAGACATATCTCCATAATATGCTCAATATTTTATTTCACAAAACATCTTAGAAAAAAGTTAGAGTGAAAATTCAAAGGGTCATTTTTTGAAATTGATTTCAATATCCTTCACACACCCTAACTTCCATAGGATATATACCAAAAAATATAGCGAAAGAAACTATGAAATTTTATTAAGATGTTCTCCAAGATCTTTCCTAAATATGGTCCAAATGTCACCATATGAAACATCCTAGAAAAAGGGTTGTAGTTAAAATGCTAGATTCACCTCTTTCAAACTAGTTTTAAGATAATTAAGGAGCCCTATCTTCCTTAGAACATATATCTAAAAGTATTGTGAAGCACCACATGAAACTTTAACCCAATGTCCCTAAGAATTTTCCTCAATATTCTCAATATTTAACCACATGAAGCATATTAGGAAAATAGTTATAGTGAAAATGTCAAGGTTACTCATTTGAAATAGCATAACCTTGGGATCATATGCTCTAATATAAAAAGTTATGAATGCACACCTTAAAAATAATAAGAATCCAACAATTATTGTCCTTTTATAGGGGAAAATATCATTTTAGAATGAATGCAATGTACAAGATAATATTTCATGATCCTAAGACTAGGTCTTGTTACTGCATACATTGGTGACAAGGGGTATAATTATAAAAAAAATGTGAGCATGAAATGTTCTCCATGAGATCCCAATATAAAATTTAAACTAATAATGGAAACATATTAGAGCCATAATATAAGCCCAAGGGTCATTATGGTAGCTATGAAATTTGAGGTGCTCTGTAATTCGTAGGAATTAAGTCCTGACATCATCTCCTCTTCTATTATCACCATCAAATTTAGATGGCTTAAGCTTCCTATTTTGACATTTCAAGTTGTCTAACTCATGTCTTCTCCTTTCATTTCTAATAGGATACACTCTTTGGTTGCATCTGAAATTATTCAATGCACATTATCTCCTAAATTAATGAATGGTTGAGTGATAATATATTTGAGATATACTTCTACTTCTTGAGTGTTTGGATCCTCTTAAGTCATTCATTCTTTCATGAGTTATACCTTTTTTCTCATGAAGCATTCCTTATTTTTCGTTGCAACTACTTTAGGCTCTTGATGTCATTCTAGTTTTATTATGTCATTAATATGCTTTCATTGTCAATATTGTAGCTCTGCACCGTTCTCTCAAAATCCTCATCATTCCTTCCAATTCAGCTAATTCCACTATACTTCTATGTCCATTATATTTAATCTTTACATTACCCAAACTTGTTTTTATCACATTAACTTTTACTTATTAATTATAAACTCTTTTTTCCTCCTTCACATATTTTAGTTTTTATCAGATTAACTTTTACTTATTAATTATAAACTCTTTTTTCCTCCTTCATATATTTTATTTTTGCTTATGGATTATAGACTCTTTGTTCCTCCTTCCTATCTCTTATTTTTAATTCAATAATAATAAACTCTTATTTTTAATTCAATGATTATCTAGTTGAATTGGTATTGTTAATTTTAAAAAAGTGCGTATAAAATTAAATGTTATTAAAAAATGAACAATTATATATATGTTTTTTTTATTATTATTTAGACATGATTTTCCTACTCCTTAAAGACATTAGTAACTTTTTGTTGATCTATCGAATGTAATTTATTCTATGGAAATCAAATTTGGTTGATGCTATTACATTTTAGCATTTTCGTGTATTTTCGATTTGAAGCATCGTAACTTGGAGAAGTTATAAGAAATTGAGTTTAGATTTGAAGTTGGTAATTTGGAGAAGATATAAGAATTTGATTTTTTTTAATAGATATGTAATCATAATAATTTTGACAACTTAGATAGTCCACCAAACAAGGTAATGGTTCTTAAAAATTTAAAATATTTTTCACAACCAAGTGAAATTTAGTCGTGTGATAACATTTTTTAAAAAGTTAACATATATTTCACCACCAAGTGAAATTTAGTCATGTGGTGACATCGCACTATCACTTTTATAACACAGCGTTATCTTAAAAAAGAGACGTTTTAATAGAAATTCTACTCAATCCGACCAAAACCTCACTGCAGCCGTATGAACTAATGCCGAGGACCTTTTACTTGATCATCGATTGATAGCCAACATGCCAACATTCTTACGAAAGGACACACAACTTGTTTTAAAAGTTAGATTTGTGTTTTATAAATATCTGTTTTATAAATATGCTTACAGGTCAGACGTTCGACAAAACATAACTTGACATGCAGAATACTTCCATTTATAATCAGCATGATATCCGCCACCCACTACTCTCCCCATATATTTTACTGCTCTGCTCCATGCTGCAATGGCTTCTCCTGTCCCTCTCAAACTGACTACCGTTGAACACTAACCAAACCTCCTCCTCTTCGAAGCCACATTTATTAGTTTCTTTTGTCTGTGACTTGTAGAATATCTCGAACACAAGCTACTAGGTAGAAGGCTTGGTTGATATACCTACTCGGCCACTGCAACAAAAAACAAAAGGCGATTGCTAATTTATACGTTAGAGCAACGTGGAGAATTATGAATTTCTTTGCTTAGAATTTCAAGTCATACAATGGGTCTCGTTTAATGGAATAACCCTGTATTCGAGGTATTGATTATACTGCAATATACGACTCGCACTCATTTCAAATTTTTTATGAGGATTAGGTCGCTTTAATGAGATTTACAAGGAAAGACTGGACCAGCCTAACGAGACTTCCGCGGATGATAACTTATAATTCTTTGACGTAAAGTATAAAAGAGGGTTTATTATATGTCAAACTCGTAGTAGAAGAATCCAGTTGCTAATAACTTATAATTCTTTGACCTAAAGTATAAAAGAGAGTTTATTATATGTCAAAGAGGGTTTATTATACGTCAAACACGTAGTAGAAGAATCCAGTTGCTAATAACTTATAATTCTTTGACCTAAAGTATAAAAGAGAGTTTATTATATGTCAAACTTGTAGTAGAAGAATCCAGTTGCTAAACAAGGCTAGATAACCAAGGTTCCGCAAGCTTGGTCGAAAAAGACAAACTCAAGCTTGGGTTGTTTTGCTAAAGAAAACTTTGTTTCACTCGGGATTCGGTCTTGTTTCCAGAGGTAAGTGCAAATCCTACAATAAAATGAACACACATATTTGTAATAATTAATCTTTATGGAGATTTTCAAATCTTAAATTATGGAAACGACGAAGATGAACACACATCTTTGTAATAATTAATCTTTATGGAGATTTTCAAATCTTAAATTATGGAAACGACGAAGGCAGAAAGAGTTGAAATTAGTCAACTTTATCTGTAACGAAAACCAAAGAAAACAAATGGAAAACCCGTTTTAATAACACAAAGAAAACTATCCGATTTAAAATATAAAATTCCTGGAATATAAACAAACACATTCATCATGTTTTTCCAGTCACACTAACACTCACACAATCCAATAAGGAAGTGGTCTAGGATAACGAGAATAATAGATCTTTTCTCTTTGCCACTTGTGACTGACAGCCTTTCATTTCGCTGATGGATAAGACGGTCTGCGCCATGTGTCACGCTAGTGTAATGCCCTTGAACAGTAAAAGTTAACCTTCCGGCACGCCGCTCAATGCGGTTAATGTTCACTAAGATACCCTTTTATATATACAACTTGAGATTCTTGAATCCAGCGTGGATGGGTACGCTAATACGTGTGTCAATTTGTAGATGCAATGAATTAAGTTGTGTGACACACCGACAATTTCTATTCCTCTTCTTACGCTGCCAGAATTTATTAATAGAATATACTTTTGATTTTTCTTAGGTCAGTGGATGTGTTTTGTACAGTTTTGGAGAGTACTCTCGAGAGAGGATGATAGGTTTAATTTTTGGTTTGAAAAATTGTTACTTAGCCTAAGTTAAATTTTCAAATTATTCATGTTTAGGTTTATGTTTGGCTCGAGCCACACTAATTTTGAAATGATTGGATTTTTTAAATAATAATTTTTATATTAAAAAATTTCAATATTTTAATTCATCACTGTTTATTCTAGACTTTATAAGCTTATTAACAAAATATAATTACAACATATTTTTAATGTGGGATAAAAAGCAGTTCCTCTTTGAAACTTTAGTCACTCTTGTTATCTTATATGGCTGTGAGGTTTGGAGTTGCAACATCTCCAGAGAATCATGGAGAAAGATTGAGCAAATCCATAAGCTTTTTATAACTTATAACCTGAAAATTATAAGTAATACACCCTATCCTATTCTCCTTATTGAAGGAGGTCTTTCCCCTATTGAGAGCCTAGCTATGATTAGGTTTATGTTGTACAAGCATAATCTCAATAACGTAGACGATCATAGACTTCCTAAGCTAGCTTTAAATTCCAGCCAAAACCACCTAAGGCTCAATCGGGGGTGGCATAAAGACACAAGGGCCTCGTTAAACTATTGGGAGATCAACAAGAATGATGCATTGCAAGACATAAATAACATTAAAGATATTGTTATTTCGATGTTCAAAGAAAAAATGTGGTGTGAGAAAGATTTAACGGCTAAAAGAAAATTACGTTATTATAAGAAGGTCATCAACCCCACCCTAGAAGATCAAAAGTACCTCTCTATTTTAACTAGCTGAAAGAAGAAGATTAATATAGAAAAGATTATAACGAATTCTCATGAGCTCCATAGTGAAAGTTGTTTGGCAGTTCCTAAAACGCCATGGATGGAAAGGATCTGCCATATATGTGAGAATAGGAACATCGAGGATGAAAACCACTTCCTCTTAGAGTGCCCCACGTACAACAACATTAGATCTCAGCTTCACAATCTTTGTTACAATACTGACCTTCCTAGCCTTTTACAATGTCGAAATTATAGTGAGCTTGGAAGGCTTCTCTCCAAGCTTTCTAATCATAAGAATAAAATCTTAAACCAAATTATATAATTTGTTTTTAGGTGCGATAGACCAATGTTTGGTCTCATGAACCACCATTATCATCATCTATATATATATATATTTAACAATTTACCTTTTTTATATGAATTGAATACATATAATTTCAATTTTTCTATATATAACAAATATGTAGATGTAATAAATTGCGTTTTTCCGATATTTAGGAGCGACGCCTGGAGTCCAGAAGACACAAGCACTCACCTATCGAACATGGCCACCAATCTGCACTGAACAATCGGAGGTCTTTGAATGGCCCTTCAGGTCCGCAAGCTGACAACATGTTTATGTGGTTTCTTATCAAGCGTCGTGCATGGGATGCATTCGGGGAAGATGTCAGAGTAAACACTTGTCATAGCACCTTATCCAGACACATGGTCTTCCTTTCTCCTAGACTGTTTGCTCGCCATACACATCTCTCACCCTCGTGCATCCACCTGTCTCTTACCATCAGATGCTGCTGGCATCTATAGGAGGGGGGGAACAATGCTATAAAACAGACGATAGGGTATCCGGTGTAAGGTTTTTAGCGTTGGGTTTTCGCCTTCATAGGGCCCTCGGGCATGTCTTTTCGCTCTGCATTATCACAGGCCGTCCATAATATTTCTCCTCTTCATCCCGTCTAGTCGTTTTTAGCCTTCATTATTTATCTGGGCAGTGCAATAGGTCACAGTCTCCTTGCAGCTTCCTTGCAGTCATCAGTCTCCCCCATCCTGTGGCAGACTGGTGGCTTCCTTGCTTCATTCATAACCTCTGCATCGAAGGTGGTGTATTATCTGGTGGTTGTGTTTAGTCATAAGATGGGGATGATTATTGAGGTAGATGGGCACTCTGGATGCGGTCTATCATTGATGGCGGGTGCTTGGTGTTTTCCTTCTTCTGTGACTCGGCAGATGGCTCGGCTCTTTCTTAGGTCAGTAATCTGTTATTAACTTTTTTTGTTAAAGACGTAATTCTGAGGGCTGCTAAGGGTTTTGGATGGTACAGGATTCTCATTGTTTTGGAATGTAAGTATTTCTGTAGATAAAATGATAATATCATTCTTTAACAGAATTCGGGAATCCTTTTATGTTTATAGTCCATGCTCTGATGTTCAGTTCAGAATTGGGAGCTGGTGGTGTGCTCTCCATGTTGCATGTTGTTGCGTAGACTGTCATGGATGCCATTAGGTAGACCAGCATGATTTTTTTCAATTCCGGTGACTATGGTTTCTCAATAACCTTTTCCGGTCATTTTGAAATTCTCATGCATGACCGTTTCTCCAGATTTCTCATTATAGGACATAACTGTCAGGATGACGATATGTTATCACATTCCTTTCTATCCTTTTAGGAATGCCGACGTCCTTTTCTCTCTGATTAATCTGTTTCACCTTATGTAACATGTCCTTAGTCGCTGATCATTAAATTGGTAGGAATCCGGACAATCTGCTTACGCGCCTTGGCCGAAGCAGGTAGGCATGTTCCCCCTTACTCTTTTCCCAAAGTCCTTTAATGATCATTTGTAGAAGTTGGTAGAAGGTGATACACGTCAGCTTTCTCGACTGCTTCGCCCACAAAAGCTCAATTCTCTAGGTTTGTCTCTATCGAGAGTCACCTAAAAGGACAGATTTGTTTACAGGGGTTTCTGGTAAGTATCTTGTGTCAGTCTGACGTGATCTATTGGATGGATTGCCCGGACTCACCGACCTCCCTGGCATGTCTGAAGGAATCTGTAAAGGCTGAGTCAAAAATGGAACTGCCTAATCAGCATCATAGTTGGCAGTCAACTGTGGTGGACATGCTTCGTATACCCCAGTTCTCGGCATCCATTCCTTCTAGCCTACATGTCCCGCCCCTTTCAGCGACCCCCATCCCAGGTAAACAAAATCGTTGTGACCAACCTTCTTTGGGGCAAGAAAAGGATTATAATGCCCATAGGAATCCGATTAAACTAGCTCCTCCGCCTAAGGCCATTACAATATGTAATTCATCTTTACGGCTGCGTGTTGAAAGCTTACAATTGCGGGCTTTGGTCAGAAAATGGCATTTCCCGGAAATGACAGATGGGGAAATGCGCGCATGGATAGCAGAAAAATGGATTCCCTGCATCAGTTATGTTCCAATCATTTCTAGGCTAATGAAAGATTGGTATTCCTTTCATTTCCAAACCTCATCTGATCTAGATTTTATCCTTCAGCAGCCGTGGGTCTCGGGCCGGAGTTTTTTGGCCCTCACAAGATGGTTTTTGGGTTTTGATCCACTAAAAAACATCCCGTCAAACTACATGATTTGGGCAAAATTGCCCAACTTACCTCTGGAATTGTGGACTGAGGAAACATTAACTGAAATTGGGAACTCCATCGACAAATTTGTTTATGCCGACCCGTGGTGCAGGGGGGAAAAGGATAAGAGGATAGCATGGATCTTAATTGAGAAACCTTACAAAGGTGCATACCCTGACTACATGATCATTGATTGGGAAGGAAGCACATTTAACCAGCGTTTGGATTTCTGGGGAATTCCTTTCCGCTGCTCACAGTGTCATAGAACAGGTCATCTTATCAAGGATTGTAGGTATAGACCCATCGGACGGACCAAGAGGTTTCACAAGAGGCTGGAAAATCATGGGAATTGTGATCTGGAGACTGATAAACTTGTTAATTCTCCCATTTCCCTAGGTACAGTCATTTTAGAATCTTCTGATCATGAAGAGGGTCATCGGGATGTGACTTTTGTATGCTCATCTACTCCCGAGCCCACTGATAATCCTCCAATTACCAGTCCAATCCCCAAGGACAAAGCGGACTTTATTTTTGGGTCACACACCATTTCAGTCTCCCCTCGATCATTATCCCCGTCACTTCCGCAAGCTGATATTTCAAAGGGTAAGGTTAATGTGCCCTCCCCCACCCCTTATAATTCTCCTGAGGGTTCGCCTGTCAATATTCCTGATAGTGACCTGGATTCCCTCTTACAAAGATATCCGTCCCTCTTGGAGCCTCTTTCCATTCACAAGCCGACCTCTCATTCTTTTCCATCCATTAGCCCGAATTCAGCTAAAAATATTACTACCAGGAAGAAGAAAAAGGGTGATAGTAGACACTTTCGCGGGAGAACAATTGGGCCTGACCTAGAAGTTGCTAATCTCTCTCTTGTTGAGATCCCTGTCCTTGATTCAATAGGATCACAGTCCCTTAGAGCATGGGAGGCTGATCAATCGTCTAAATGACTTTTTTAATCTCGATGAATATTTGGGGATTGGGTGCGGGCCCTAAATTCCAGGCATTGAAACACATATTCTTCTATGGACGTCCCAAAATTATTTTCATTCAAGAAACGATGCATCCTGCATCTGTCACTCTGGCATTTTTTAGAAAGATGTTTCCAAAATGGCATATGGTTGCCACGGACGCGTCTAGTCTCTCGGGTGGTCTGGCTGTTATATGGGATCCTACGTGGATTAAAGCTAGTGCATTTAAATGCAATGTAGGAATTTTCATTTCTGCATCCATCAGAGGACATTCCACTTCATTAAATATGTTGAATATCTATGCTCCGTGCAGGGACCGCACTCCTTTCTGGGAATGGCTTTTTGGTTCTGAAATATTGGACATGGACAGGATCATGTTAGCTGGTGACTTCAATGTTACCCTTAATGCTGATGAGGTATGGGGAGGTGGAAGGAAGCTAGACCAGTTAGGTGAAAGAATTAGAAAATAATTCTTGTACAGGAATCTCATAGATATTCCTCAAAGGACGAAAATGCCAACCTGGGACAATAAAAGAATGGGAATGGCTTTCATCGCAAAAAGATTGGATAGAATTGTGCTCAAATTAGACATTATCGAGGAGTGGGGTATGCCACTTTTCCTCACAGGGGAGGATATGTCATCGGATCATAGGCCTATTTTCTTGGTTTGGAAAGAGTTGAACCCCAGATTTGGCTACCCATTTAAGTTTAACAGAGCACATTTGGAGGTGCAAGAGTACACTGAAAATATTAAAAAGAAATGGATGGAGATAAAGGATTCGGACATGGCTCTCTTTACCACATTTAGGGAGAAGATTCATAGCCTTAAGAAGTTTACCAAAGAGTGGCAGATTGAAAGGAAATGATTTATAGGGTTGCGATTGGCAGCCATAAAAAGGCAAATGAGGGACACCCTCATTTCTTCTTCTATTGATGGTATGTCTTTGGAAAATAGATCCCATATCCTTTCTTTACAGAAAGAGAAATAGAAAATCTTGAGAGAAGAGGAAATTTCGTGGCGCTTAAAGAGCAGGGCTCTTTGGCTCAGAGAGGGGGATCGTAATACCAAGTTTTTTCACAAAGTAGCAAATACAAGGAGGAATTTTAACTCCATTTGGCTCATTAAAAATGACGAGGGTGATAGCATTCAATCACAGGAGGGTATCACAATGGAGGCAGTCATGTTCTTCCAGAACCAGTATACGCGCCGTCAAACCAACATAGAGGACACACTATGGTCTATCGAGGTCTTGCCATAAATGTTTGATGGTCTTGCGAATGATGTTTTCTTCAGGCCCATTACTGGTGAGGAGCTGCTAGCAGTTATGAAAGGTTTTAAAAAAGACGAGAGCCCCGGCCCTTATGGCTGGACCATCGAGTCCTTCATCCATTTCTATGATTTCTTTAAGGAGGATCTGCTAAGTATGGTTGAGGCATCAAGGATATCTGGTAATATTAATAGTGCCATCACTGCTACCTTTATCACTCTGATTCCAAAAAGCGATCGAGCTGATGCCTTCAGTGATTTTCGTTCGATTGCTTTGTGCAACATTCTCTTTAAAATCATATTCGAGATTATTGCCGAAAGGATGAAGTTGAAGTTGAGTATTCACATCTCTAACTCTCAACATGCTTTCCTCAAAGACTGAAATATCCTGGATGCCGTTGCTATGACCCAAGAATGTCTTTTCTCTATAATATCTAAAAATATTGATGCGGCCATCCTCAAAATTGATCTAGCTAAAGCATACGATTGTGTCGATTGGGGATTTATCCGAATCATGCTGGCAAAAATTGGTCTCAGACCGCAATGCATTAATTGGGTCATGGCATGCGTTGAGAATGTTCAATATGCAGTAATTGTGAATGGCATTCCCTCCTCTTTCTTCAAGGTTGAAAGAGGCCTTCGGCAGGGATGCCTGCTGTCACCTCTCTTATTCATTCTGGTTATGGATTCCCTTAGCTTACAGATCATCCATGCTATGACGGAGAGGAGATGCATGCCGGTTAAAATATGCAGGGGGATCTCTGTGTCGCACAATTTCTTTGTTGATGATGTGCTTCTTGCAGCCATGATTTGCAGGGAGTCCTAGGAGTGTATTCATGGCATTCTATGCAAATTCCAATCGGCCACTGGCCTTGTTATAAATAAGCTGAAATCGATGCTCTACATAAATGATTCTGAGAACCCTATTGGCAAATGGATTGCTAGCCTATTTGGCATATCAATTGATCCCATTCAGAATGGGCTCAAATATCTGGGCTTTCCGCTGAAGGCAAAGGGATATGGCCCTCGTGATTGGCAATGGCTTGTTGACAGGTTTTTCAAAAAAATTGTGTTATGGGAAGCCAGATGGCTCTCTCTGGCCGGGAGATTCATCTTGGTACAGTCAGTCCTAACACAGCTCCCTGTATATTAGTCTCACCTTTTTCATATTCCGAGTTCCATCATTAAAAAATTGATTGCTACAGCAGGAAATTTTATATGGGGTGGCAAAGCTCATCAGTCTAAGATCAATCTTGTCAGGATGGATATTTTAGCAAGACCAAGGAAACTCGGTGGATGGGGTCTCATCAATCTTAAACTTTTTGGGAAAGCATTGCTCTGCAAGTCTCTCATTAGGGGCATTTTTGGTGCAGGCCCATGCATTCTGATGATTCAAACCATATATTTGAAAGGCCACAGTCTCGAGTATTGGTTCCGTAGAGGGTCTATTGGAATAAAAACGGGCTCGGCTATATGGAACAGCTACAGGAAAATCCTTTCGTTCTTCATAGAAAATTTGCGATGGAGACTGTTCTCAGGATCAAGTATCTTCATTGGCATTGATTACATGATTAATGAGCTTCATCTCCTCATCCCTAAAAATCTCTCTATCTATCTCCATTCAAAAGGCTATTTTACTTGGGATAAGCTTATCAGGGAATGGTCATCGTCCTCGCCGGTTTGGAAGGATGCGGTGGAGCTATCACTCTCCCCCCACTTCGGTCAGTTATGGACAGCGGTGGTACAGGATCTAATGCACAAAGGACTCAGGTGCAGTGGCAATAAGGATACTTTGGTGTGGGGTGATTCAAACTCTCGGCAGTCAATAAGGGTGAAGGACATATACTCCATCCTGATCGAAGGCTCCTGTCAGGACCCAGTCTATATGTTCCCATTATCAATGTGGAAAGTGACATGCCCTCTCGAATGTATTCTCTTCTCCTAGTTAATGTTCTCCAATAGGAACCTCACATGGGAGGTTTTACAAAAGCGCGGATGGCATGGCCTTGGATGATGTGCTTTCTGTCTATCTGATCATGAGACAAATGCTCATCTGTTCTTTCAATGTCCGCAGACTCAGCATATATGGTATGAACTGTCCATCTCCTTTTCTTTTTCTCACCGTGGTTTTGCTTCGGTCCAGCAGGGAGTCAGTTGCTGGAGAAAACAAAGCATTGATCTCCGCTCTATCTTTTCTACCGCCATTTGGCTCATCTGGAAATGGCGGAACGGTTTCATCTTTGAGGGTCTCAGGCCTCCCATCTCTTCCATTTTGGGGTGGTTTTCTGATCCCCTGGTATCTCATCATATCTGAAGACTTTTTCCTGGGAAATGGTTGATGTGTTTTGGTCATTTTTATCGGTTGGTATTTCCTATTTGTCCATATGTATTTATTTCTCTCTTTATGGACTGGACCTCTCGGTTCCCTATTCTTCTGCATAGGAGCTCTGCTTATCTGCAAATGTGGAAATATTTTTCCTGTGTATATGTCAGTTTATGCCGCTTATTGTGTTTCTCCATGCGGGTGATCTTGTAATTGGGTCCTCTATGTAATAGATCTTTCTTCTATCATTATATATCAATATGGTTTTCTCTTTTGAAAAAAAAAAAAAATTGCGTTTTTCCACACACATTATATTTATTTATTTTTTTTAGTTTTTTTTTATTTTTATATATATATATATATATATATATATATATATATATATATATATATATATATATATATATATATATATATATATATATATAAGTAACCTTTTCCTCGCTCCAAATATTTCCGTGCGTTTTTAAAAAGTCAAATTTTAGTAAAGGAGTTTAGCTATTGGACGTTTTCAATTTGAATATATTTTTTTTTACGAATTTCACTTTAAATATATAGTAATTTTTTTTACATCTGAATATATTTTTTTACAAATTTCACTTTAAATATATAGCAAACTTTTTTTTTGGAATTATAAATTTAAGACGTAATTTTCATATTGTAACATTTACATATATTTTATTTTTAAAATTACAAATGAAAAAATATATTTTGCACCATTTATATGTTAATCAATTTTTAACATATTTAATTTATTTATATATTTACAAATATATTTTAAATAATAGAAAATTAGAATGTCACCAAAATTTGTATGGCTCCATTTCAATTTTCTCTTAATAAAAAAGTCAAAACAAATCATTTTAAGATACAAATTAATAAAGAATAAGAGTGCATGTGAAAGCTCACAGGGTTTTGGATTGACAGTGAATGGGTGCATTGTTAAGGCACTGCTGGAGATAGGTCACTGGTTTAAATCCCCCGTGGGTTCTTACCTACCAAAAAAAAATGAACAAGGGTCCATGTGGCCTCCTTTGGTTCAGGTAATAGAGTGATTCAATGGCTCCTTTGGCTCTCTGATATGCATCTTTAAGTCCAGACGAGGAAGGGCACTGATTCGTAGGATGGTAGTCTTCACAGCTGAAACACACTTCTAGGGAGTGCATTGGACATTCGTTCCTAGAATTATTTTTAGTGCACCTAGGACAAAAGATGACCAAAGCCCTCTCAAATTCCTCTTGCTTCCTTTGGATCTGTAGGGTATCCAATTGCATGGCAAGAAATTGCCTCATCTCGCTCTTGAAATCTTCCATCTGATTTGAAAATTCATTTTTGGATAAGGTACTGCTCCCAACATTTATGCTTGTAGCCATTTTCTCCAGAGGAATGTTTTCTTCTTCTTCTTCCCTTGAGGTTTTCCAAATATGTCTTGCTGTCCACCTAAGGGTTCTTTACTCACAGCCATCGAAGAAGAGAGAAGGTTGGCTATGTGAAGCAGTGGGGGTGTTGTGCAATAATTTTTTTGAATTATCTCTACTCCTAAAAGGCATGAAAGGAAATATTTTTGGTTGATTTTTTTATTTTTTTCTCTACTTGTACCTACAGAAACTAAAATAGATTGAACTACAACTAACTATCTTGCTGAAATGAAAATGCAGAATTGAAATGAAAGAAGGAAATGACTAATCTATTTTGCTCAAATGAAATTGCAAAAATGAAATGCTAGTCTACGCTTGCATAATTGAAATTGTAGAATAGAAATGCTAATCTATGAAAGCATGAAATGTCAATTTACTTTTGCAAAAAATAAATTGCATAATGGAAATGAAATAAACTACTTAGCAGAAGGTTGTAGTGGAAAATAGAAGAAAAGCAGCAATCACAAATACTCTGACGCTTCCATGGTAACGGTGCCAAAAAGGATGGTGGGCTTCAGTATTGCAACAATAATGCTGCAACTCCTGGGACTCCCTTCTTTAATTGTGGACACATAAATCAGATTCTTCTTGATCCCAGGCACATACATAACAGTATGAATATGCCTAACACTTCCATTTGGTAAAGTTACTGGAATATCACCATACCCCTTTATCTGATGTGCATGATCATCTCCAAGATAAATATTTCCACCATTACTTATTTCTTTGGAGTTTTGATACTAGTCCTTCTTACATGTCATGTGAATTGAAGAGCCAAAGTCTACAAAGGAAGCATTAACATATGTTGCTAGTGTTTGACCTACCAACATGTGAAGGGATCTCCCAGGTAAGAATTCCTAGCTAGACCTCAGATTGTTTGGTGTAGGAGTCGTAGTAGTGGGTCGTACGGTATCACTTTGACCATGGTTGCACATAGAGGTAGGTGAGATGTCCTTTTTGGTAGCAAGGGTGTCATATGTGCAGCAAGCCAGGGAAGGTGTATGAATAGTTCTAACACATGGAAAGAGGAGTGAGTGTGCCCCTTGGAAACCTTTGTAAAGATGTAGCTTGGAATAGAACACATGAGAAAAGATGCATCACAAAATGGAAGGAAGGTGAGCCAAAAATCCAAAGTTATGGTTAAACCAACATCACATCTAAGTAATATTCATACATAGATATACAAAAATAGTCTATACATACATGTGTAAGAAAACATATACATATATCATTAGAGCAGCCAAGTTAACTAAAGTACAATAATTACATATGCATGAAATGTGTTGGCTCTGTTATATTAAGAAGTGAATGTTCCAATCATATAGTGCAATCATAACCAACCACTAGTCCTAATAACGGAACGTTACACTCTTCTGCCTTCTCCTCCAAATATATGTACTAGCTTTGCATTGTGGAGAATCCAAGGCTCATTACAATGCTCTCCAAGCTTTCTCTAAAATACTCCTATCAAAATATTGGTTGACCAAAAGCCTATACGATGAGTTATGAGGTACTATAAATAGAAAATGGTGGGGTGACCCTTGACATTCCCCTTTGTCTCTGTTCACCTACCCTCATGACTCTTCAACTACTCTATGACTGTTACATTCAATTATCAACACTTGAACTTCGACTTTACAAGATGTTACATATAATCTGCACATGTACCTATTACATAGTTACCAATCAAACGAGAACTATTACCTCAAAATGGGTACTCACGCTGAAAAATCCCATAAAACATGAAAAACACCTTGAAATTGAGAAGTGTTGATGCCAGAATAAAGTTTTTTTTCATAGTAAATTTTCAATATTTTTAAATTAATAGTAAAAAACAACAGAGCCCATTTTGTTTGGTGCAAAAGAGACCTTGAAATCGAAAAGTGTTGATGCCGAAAAAAAGTTTGCTTGTTTTCTTTGTTTTTGTTTTTGTTTTTGTTTTCTTGTTTTTTGTTTTCTTTCAGGGTACATTTTCAACACTTTTTAGAAATGACGTTATCAAAAAATATCATGACTCTGAAAAACATTAAAATTCCAACGATTTTCAAGCATGACATTAATGATAAAATATCACATCCTTGAAAACACTTAAAATTCCAACGATTTTTAAGCATGACATTAAATTTAAAATATCACTTCTTTGAAAAACCTTAAAATTCCAACAATTTTCAACCATGGTGCTAAGAAAAAATATTTTTAATTGTTTTTAGCGATATTATTAAAGATAAAATATCACGGCTGAGGAAAACATTAAAAATCTTCACAATTTTTCAACCATGGAATTATAACCAAAGATTACGACTACAAAACAATATTAAATTTTCAAAATATTTTAAGCATGACATTATGGAAAAAAATTATGAGTAAAAAAACTTTTAAAATGAATACTTGAATAAAAGAGTTATTATATGAAGAGTATTTTTTTTTAGTATAGCGATTTTGAAATCTTAGCCTAACACAACTTGATACATTGCGAAAAAAATTAAAAACCAACTATCAAATAGACACGCACTATAGGTGAGCTCAACCCATTGTAATGAAAACTTAAAGACATGTTTTTATTATTTTTATTTTTGTCATTCTCTGTTTTATTTTTGTGTTTTAAGTTTTTTTACATTTTTATAGGTTTTCTTTTTATATGTATTTTTTTGTATTTCATTTTTTTTGTCATTTATTTATTTATTTTTATTTTTTTTATGTCCTATTACTAACATGCAAATCACCAACATTTAGAAAAAATTATCTACACCTAATTCATTAGAAAATTTAGTGTCTAAAAACTAAGCCCTATCAACAAAAAGGATTGATGCTACATCAACACTTTTTAAAATCAGAATAAAAATCATTAGCATTTAAAAAAAATGTGTTGATGCTGCATCAAAACTTTTCAAAATCAGCATGAAAATCACTAACATAAAAAAAAAAAAAAAATTGTTCATACTTGATACATTAGAAAATTTAAAGTGCAAAAAATATGCTTAAAAAAAGTATATTCTCGCATCACCACCTTTCAAAATTGGGTGATTTTTCACAACCTCAAAAAAAGGGTACCACTTCACTTTCTCGTTTGATCAGTAACTATGTTCCATGGGAGACAAAATAGGTTTTAGCAAGCCATGCCAGTTATCACTATGACTCAAACAATTGTGGGAAGACCAACTCTTCGACATCCTCATGATGGTTAATAGTGGTGAGCTCATGCAAAGCTTGGTAGCCCGTGATGGTTTCCTTGTACTCTGTGGTGACGTCTTTTTGGAAACAATCTCTTTCCTCTATTGCATCTGCATAAAATCATTTGGATCCTCTCTCCTACTCATTTGAAAGCATGCTCATCATTGTCTTCAGTGTGTTTCCTCCAGCGACATACTAATGCATGGTGTCTACATTTCTCATGAAGTCTATGCTGGTGGATATGTGCATCAACTAGTTAAAGCAGGAGTCCAGCTCCTGTCACACTTGACCCTTTTTCTTTGCCTCGGTGAGTGTACCAATAGATGGGATTGCATGTGCACACACAACAACATCCAAGCTTATAAACACCAGTGCATGGGAAGCCTGCAAACTAGTGATGAGTTGCAGGAGTTCCTCATAGTTTCAGATATGACTTCGGATGCGCACCTTCAACTCATCTACCATGGGCTTCATCATCTTGGGTAAGTTTAACAAGGCTCCATTGTATCTTATTGTCCATTTTTGCATGCGGTCGACAACAGCATGTAAGTTTGACAAGATATGTGCTCTCTAGGCACAATGTTGCTACCAACTGTTGAGATGGACAACTGCCTTATGCACAGTAGAAAATCTGGATACAACGTCCACATGAATATCTCAAGGGATGATACTTCATCCAGTATTGCCTTTTTCAATTATGCTCTAGTCGACATTGTAACCAATTCTATTCCCTGCTTGGCCATTTGTAACTGCTTAGCCATTTTCTTTTTCTTTGCTATTAAGAAGCGAACACGTGAGTTAGTGGCTTAAAAATATGCTCTGGTAAGATCAACCAATGTTTTTGTATGCTTGTACACATCAAATATGATCATTTATTACTCAAACTACGTAAGAGATGCGTGGAAATCCAGAGTAGACACTCTACATGATTGCACAACTCTATGATGTGACTCATCGAATGATATGTTGGGTAGCTCTTCTTCTACATTATCTCCAAGGATCTTAGTATCTCCTTGGTTGCTTGCAACTTGCTCTGTTTCCAGATCTGGTGAAGCCAGTGGGTTGACCTCTTGGAAGTAAGGCATGAGGCATGAGGTTGATGCCTTTCTCTAACTCTGGTTACTCCATCTCCATCTCCATCTACAGAATTACTCATTCAATCTCTTGATCGAAGTCCTACTTCTATGATTTCTCACCCTATCTGCTCTATCCTAGCTGCTGAGATGAGTCTACTACCCATATGGGCGTATTTTCATCTGTCTTTGTATTTTGTACCTCCCTGTGTCTATCCTTGTTTTTGTCTGCATAGCTCTTGTTCTTTCCAAAGTTGCTCCTTCAACTCATGCAACTCCTTCACTGTTTCTTCCATCCTCTATTTATTTGTCTACCTTTGCACAGTCCTCTTGTCGCCTCTTCACCTCTATCTCCAAAGTTGCTTTCTCAATAAGTGGGTCTACTCTAAACTTGTAGCTTTATTCTTCCTTTCAACTATCGACAATCATTCTCTTGGATTTGTTATGTGTAGGTATGTTACCCTCTACTGTTGTTGTTGTTAGTGCTCTCCTAAATGTTGCTTCGCTAACCATTTCACAGTGATGCTGACCAGTTCATTGGGCCTAGAGAAACTGTGACAATATATCCATGGGTCTTCCTCAGCCTAATGACACACCCCATTGATCCAAGGAAATTTCACTCTTGCATAGTGATTCTTCACAAAGAAATGCAGGTCACATGGATTGAAGATTGTGGTGTTGAAAGTAAAATTTTTGAATTCTTCTATCTTGAAATCCGCATGTTTGAGATTTCGTATCTCATACAACCTAATATGGAATGGAAGAGTGGGCCAGGGTTCCTTCTTCTTTTGATGCAATCTAGCTAACAGCCCTACCAAGATGTGGTACAAAACTTCTTGCATGATGAGCTTGTCCGCGTATGGAAATGCATGACACCTGCATCTAATCTGGTACAAGCCGGACTTGTGAATGTTCACATAGACTTTGCAGTATTCAATATATTCCAAAAATGTGACTAAGAATGAATCATTGATCTCTTGGAATTTCAGCTTGATGTCTTTGTCTATGATCAGTTTGGTGTCTTCATAAATCATAAAAATCATGGAAACTCGCTTAATTGCATCTCTAGTTACGCTTCCGTTGGTGTCCTTTGACCCTACTCTATTGGAGGCCAGTGAAAATGAACTATTGAGAGATGGAAAAACATCTCCTATATCTAGAGACATGGGGACATGCATGGTAAGAAATTAGTCAATTGAAAACCAAGAAAACTTGAGGAGTAACGTGCAACATACCAAGGAGACTAATTGCAAGGATTGCACAATTTTCATTGGGAAGCTAGGAAACTCACTACCGGAACTATGCAAAAGGTAGTCCTGACTATAGGGAGGTTGGTTTCCTACTAAAATTATGCAATGTGCTATCCAGATTATCCATTTGGGTGCTGAGATTGCGTAATGTGCAATTTTAGTTCGCAAGTCATGCAGGCCCAGGGACTTAATTGCACAATTTTATGGGCCAGCAGACACTGCCTCTCAATATTCTTCATAGCAAGTCTGGAGGACACTGTTTGGATAGATTTGAGAATTTTTTTGGAGGAAGGAAAAGCTTCCCTCTTTGGAATTTGCAATGTTGTTCAAGCAAGGTAGAGTTTGGGCCAAGGTTGCTCAGACTCGTCGATGGGCAACTGAAAACATATGAAGATGTCAATGCATGGAAAAAATGAGTGTAAGCAGGATTGAACGATCATGCATGCAAACATTGAATGAAAGATTCATAAAATGGGAAAACATGCATGCATGTGCAAGGAGTCGCTAAATCGATGATTGTCTATGCAAAATAGTGTCATGCATGTGACAACAATGACATGAAAATGAAAACTAAAATGGTGCTTGTATGTGCTAACATTCATGCTAGTGAAAGCAAGCATTTATGGAAATCAAGTAGATAACACTCATACAAGACAAAATAGAAAAAGCGATCGAAATGCTGCAAAAGACAAGCAAAGCAGACTTACCAAGAAATAGCTGATTTGGATGTTCTGAAAACCCCTAGATGTTTTGTGGGATTTCAAAGCTCCAATATTGATGTGAATAATAAACGCTAAAGTGTTGAATAAATAATTTTGAGGCTTATGATGCACATGCCACAAATCTAGGAAAAGATGACACTTGGGGGAAAGTTTCTAAAATGATCCTTGCATTTGACCTCCAACTACTAAAAATAGATCCCTAAATTTTAGGGATCATTTTTTGATGTTTTTTTTCTATTTCAGAAAAAACAAAACCATGCATGCAAATCAAGCTTGTTGGGTTCCAAGTGCAACAATTCAACATGAAGGAACACGCAACAACTTTCTTGATTGAGAGAGGGATTTGCAATTTCTAGGAGGAGTTGGGTTTGTTGTCACAGAGGGATTACACAATTCCTGGGAGGAGCAGGTTACTTCTTCCTAGAATTGCACAACTTTTGGGTTGAGCTATAGTTTTGAGCTAGATTGCATAATTTTCTCAAAGAAGCTTGTCTCACTAAATTGCGCAATTTCTAAGATTAGAAGGTTTCCTAGAAGATTTGCACATTTTTTGGAGGGAAGGTTGGTGCCCTTCTAGAATTGTGTAATTTTCTAATGGAGCTACTCAACTAGCAACTAACTTAAGTTTATAATGGTAGCCTATGAGGGGAGTGAAGAAAACTGACATGCACAGGTTGGAAAGCTTCTAAAAATACAATGAAGCCTACGTACTTGATAGTGAAACACATTCTTCTAAACATGGTTGGTAGGGAGGTTCAAAAATTAAGCTAAGGAAAATTTTTGGAGGGTGGTTGTAGCCACTAAAACACTTGGCGACACACTGGTAGACTCTGAATCTTTCAATGGACCTTGTTCATGAAAGTCAAATATAACAAATCCAGAAGTATTATTCAGTTCTCTATTCATCTTGGTTTCAACACTTGCTTTATTTTAAGATGTAGCATCTACCAAGCTCTTTATCGGTCAACACACATTCCAAGCTAAGCCAACATAGTTGTTTTGGTCATGAATGAGGGGTATATTGGTGCACTATCTTTATGGTTTTCATAGTTTTAGTTTCATCGCTTGTGTTTCTTCACTTCGAGCAGGCCTGGATAGTACCCCATTGGAGTCACCCAAGAACAGAAGCATTGCTTCACTACTAGAGAGCCTGGTCAGTACCACAGTGGAGTTACTTGCATCACCGCTCTAGACATGAAGCCTTTCTCTTCTTTCTCCTTATTCTTTTTTTATTTTTCGAAATTTTTCACATTTTCATTTTTCATTTTCATAATTGTGCATAGAACTTATTCATTTCAGAGGCGAAAGGGAGATCCTAACTTATTGATGGAAGAATAGGTTGTTTGTTTAGAGAATTAGTTTATATATACCTTTGAAGTACTTGTTAAGGTTTTCCCCCCCACCTTACTCTACTTGACTGAGCCAAAAAGGATTAACCCAAAAACAACGAACTAGAGTAGGTGATACTAGTTAGCACACAAGCGTTGTGTTTTCACCAAGCTCTAATTTGAACAACATGTATTTTCCATTGTCGTATCACAGACTGAAGAGAACAAGTTATTCATAAAAAGGCTCAACGACAGATAACCGAGTATTGGTAACTACACAAATCCTCTTGTAGCTTACCCAACTTGTTTCAAGAGTCACACATGGTTTCATGTGAAACTATCGTACGAACATAAACAAGTAAACAAACACAAAACAAAGCAAAAGCATAAGTAAATGCATAAGAAAATCAAGTAAGAAAACAAGCAAGCAAAAAAAAACATGCAAAGTAAGATGAAAACATGCATGCAAGCAAAGACTACTCCTACTCCTAATGGTGCATGGGTCTTCTCACGTGAAGTGATACTTCCAATGTAGCCGCTGGTGCATTGGTCAACCCATGTCGGTGAAGGCATGGTTCGTGAACAACACAGCTGTGAGAACCAAAAAACATGAAAAATATAACAATGATGATAGACACACTTTGAGTTTAGATACATCCACAAAAGATAAGTGAGTGCAAGTGCATGACATGTAATTTTTAGACTTGCCATGATGCTATGCGACACTGTGTACAACTATTAAGCATACAAATACTCTTGATTGTGACATGCAAGTGAATGAAAGAAACAAACACAACTTGCGTCATGCACATGTGCTTGCTATGTAATATTTCTCCAATGCATAAGCAATGGGGTCGTGTAGTTGAAGGGGAGGAAGGACAATATATGTGTGAGATTGATCTTCAATGCATACATATGAGTGATGAGGAGCCTCAAGTATTTCAACAATTTCCTGATTGGAAGTGAAACCAACCTCAAGGCAGTGAGGGCTTGACATAACCATCAGCGATGACTGGAGTTGCTAGACAACTTGGATGGTTTTGACTTCGTCAATAGATAGATCATCATTGAACAGTGCCTTAGATAGATTAACAATGATTAAACCAACATCGTGATTGGATGAATAAGTAGAGGGGCCATGATAACCAAAATCAAAAGATTCTAAATATTTCTTGACATCCTCATTATTTGATGAATCACATAGAGTAGATGAGAACCAAGAAAGTTCACCCTATGCATTTTTGGAAAAAGAAAATGAAAAATCAAGTGGATTTTCAAGGAATGATTTGTGCTCTCCATTATTAGATGATGGACTGACATCCGATGTGTTATGCAAAATATCAACAATGGGTGCATCCATATACGGAGATAAACATGTGAAATCATGGATGGAAGAATCACCAACTATGTCAGGGAAAAGCGGAGGAGGCGCGGATAGAAGGGAATCAACCTTCATCGTATGTTGATTATGAGGCTCCCAGACATACTCTTCATGAATGACAACATAGGTTGGTTGTGAAAAACCAACTCCGTCGATAGCTTAGTCCTCATTCACAACAAGTTTATTGTCTAGAATGGAAGAACACAAGACAGTGCAATCCAGAGGACTAGTAGAAAATGAAGATGGAGGTTGAGGTAAGACATGCATGTGATGACCCATGGGCTTCACAACCAAATCTGTGTGAAAATTGGGATAACTGGTGTTAGGAGGATGTAACAGTTGAACAAATGTGTGTGCATGTTATCCCACATCACTCTCTAGTGGTGTAGCTATTTGATGAGGGGATGGAAGAAAGCCACTTGTGACAGTGACTGTGTCCATCTATGATGTGAAAAATCCATCACCAAAGTATGTTGAGCAAGGTTTGAGCTTGAACTTATTCTTTGGATTGACAACTTCGGTAAGACAACATTCAAATATATCCATGAGATACTGGAATTTCATTTGAATTTTTAAAGCTTGAAACTGTAATACATGGAAGCGGTCCCAAAACTCCATAGGTGATTCTTGCGGGGTCTGCTATTGTTTTAACAACTTTTTGTCAAAATGTTATAAATCAAAATGATGGAAAGTAGATTCAATGAGATCACAAAACTGCTCAAGTGAGTGCATGTTGCTAGTTGGTAGACTTCAACACCACTGTAGTGGGGATTCAAGAAGTGTGGATGCAAGCAGTACACTGGTCTCTTCTACATAGAACTCGTCTATAAGAAATGCATATAAGTCTTCTAAGTACTCAGGCCATGCTACTTCCCCTTCACCATCATACGTGAAATCAAAAAAGATATCAGAAAAATCCCTCAGGATGTTGAGAGGTTTGGCATGCAAAAAAAATCATGAAGGGATGATTGTGACAATATCCAAGAAATATGTGCAAATATTCAAAATAGGATGAGAGGGTAGATCTTGTCATCTAGCCCTCCCTATAGTGCCAGAAATGTTGACGGTGTTGGACATGCCAACATGTCAGGGGATCTCTCTTGTAAGAAGTTGTTGGGATGGGGTCCCCTGGGTTAGTTTTGGGTTAAAAACCCAAGTTTCGATGTAATTTTTTACAGAAAGCTGTAAAGTCTTTGTGAATTGTGGATGTGGAGCATGTAGGTCGATAGGAGTAAAAAATGGTTTTTACCCTTGTTTATGTAAATGATTGAGTTGGTTTTGATATCTACCCTTCGTCCGAGGACCACGGAATTGTATAAATAGGTATGGCTTAGAGAGTCTAAGGCAGATGTATGCTTTTGTCTAAGGGAACAATGAATGGAGTCTTAGAGAGTTAGCACAAAGAAGTAAGTCTTAGAAGGGGAAGAGACTCTGCAGCTGAGTGCACAGAGGCCTAGATTAGAGTCTACAATTGATTGTGCAGACTGTTGTAGTTGAATGCACAAGGAATTTTTTAGTATGTCACCTTATACTGAAGATCAATAAAGAATAATTTTAGATAAATTCATATTTTTTATCTATTTCCTTATGTTTTTTATGTTTGCAATAAATGTTGTGATGGAATAATGTCTTTGTGAAATAATGATGTATTGAAGTGCAAATCCACTGGATAATTCTTATTAATTGAACGCAATGAATGTTAGGTATTTATGAAAAGTTTATAATAATTTTTGTTAATTTTATCAAGCACTTAAGCAGTTCTGTGCGGATTCTAATCTAAGGCTAGTCTATAATGCACATAACTAGATAACCTCTCTATTAGAGGCCATTGAAGGAAACTACAGCACCAAGGCCTAAGGGCTTAGTATTTGCACAAAAGTAGATCTAAGGCATAAAAACACATCACACTAATCTCTGGATGTGGAAACTTGGTTCGAGCATTCCCTCATACTACTTCGGGTGAGATTTCAGTCCACGCTCCATAGGTTGATGTCAAAAGGGCTAGTAGTGTAGGGTTTTGTTTGGCACAACTAACTCTGAACCTGGGTTAGGACCCACTAAGCCAAGAAATGGTTTCGTTTTCTAGATCGAGATATTCATAAAGATATGTGTGATACACATCATTGGAATCTGATCAAAAGGGAGATTGAGAAGTGCTTGGATAGAAAAATCCACGAATTCATGACCAAAACAACTATGTTGGCTTAGCTTGGAATGTGTGTTGACCGATAAAGAGCTTGGTAG
>Ga0115844_100008_pt1 | contig 29724 bp, 33 predicted proteins | sample InSIn1gowninarea_FD_83858 | JGI IMG/M metagenome (GOLD analysis project Ga0115844, IMG submission 83858) | reverse complement strand
ACCATCCATCACATCATATTTAAGAGAAAATTCTAAGGTTCAGGTAGTGGAACATCACATTGAACATCAACAACAAGTCCTCTAACTCTTAAAGGATAACCTCGTGTTGGCACAAAATAGAATGAAACAACAGGCAGATCAACATCGCAGTGAAATAAGTTTTGATGTAGGTGACTGGGTATTCCTATGGCTACAACCATATAAGAAAATGTCTCTAAAGCAAGCTAAAAAGGATAATAAATTATCACCAAAGTATCATCGTCCATACAAGGTGTTGCAAAAGATTGGTACTATGGCATACAAATTGGAACTTCCTGCAGCTTCTCGATTGCACCCAGTTTTCCATGTTTCATGTTTAAAGAAGGTTATAGGTGACAAGCTCCTAGTTCAAACAATATTTCTAGAACTTGACGAGGAAGGAAAAATTATATTGGAACCGGAAGCAGTCATAGAAACAAGAACTCGACAGCTACGAAATCGATCAATTTCAGAGTATCTTATCAAGTGGAAGAAATTATCCGCTGAAGATTCCACATGGGAGGATGATAATTTTATGCAGAAGTATCCAGAACTACGCAAGTGTTGAGGACAACACTTTTTTGAAGGAGAGGGGCATGTTGGGTCCCTATAATATTAGTGATTACCCCATTACTATTGTAGTTATACCCCTTATTTATATTGTTGTGTCCCTATTACCCCCATGTTTTTATTTTTGTGCCCCATAGAATCCCTCTTTTGTTATTTTTGTGGCTTTATATTATTATTGTTAGGTCGGATGGATTATATTGTGACTCCTTAGTATCCTATATATAGAAAGGAGGTTTTGTCATTTGTATCATCCAAGAATTGTTCATTTATGTAATGTAAAGGAGGTTTCCCCCTCGAAGAGGCTGAATTCTAAGGCGTTGATCTATCTTTTCTATCTTTTCTTGAGCTAGTTTCATAATAGATACAATAAAATACATTATCTTCATAGTATTTTTCATGATCTAGCTAAGTGGGGAATTCCCATGCTCAACTTTATAAATTCATTTTCATGTACATAATACAGACAACCCTCTATGTGGCAAACTGATGATTCTGATAGAGCCATCATCCTTTAATTCAGATGGTCATCTGTGCAGCAATGATGTACATTTGATGTCTTTATTTTCCTAAATATATCGTAGCCTGGATGGATGAAACTAGATCTAGGGTCTTCAAACTCATCCAATCTTCACTCTGAGTACAAGTCATTCCATGTGAAAGATGTTCTGGAGTCGAACATGGAAAGACATCACCTAATTACCAGCCAATGATGTAAGTTGTTAATAGGTGCAAGAGGAATCACTGATAATGATGATGAACCTCAAGGTACTATAGTACAATTCACATGATGTGAAAAGGGACTTGGCGTCGAACACAACACAAAATCTTTCGGTCGAAGGCCATTGATGTAAACCTATCGCCAAAAGTGAGAAACTTTCCATTGAGGCATGCAAGCTTCAAAGTACTGAAAGGGTTGTTCCTAAGTCGACTTCTTGGATAATGAGCTGATGTCGAGAAGAAGTGACCCATTGTAGGAGGGCCTTAATTAATTCCACATATACGACATAGAGTAGAGTAAATGATTGTGGAGGTGAAAACAATCTGATGATACAGGGTTCAGGGTGGCAGTCATGAAAGAATGGAGTGTGAATGTATTATAGCAGATGAGACATAGGTGAATTCTATGAGCGAATTCTCTTGAACATACTGGTGACTAACGTGGATTGGTAGCGTTAACCCCAAATATGGATGGTGTGATGGACCAATGGTTATATGACCGGTGAAAAAAATAACCCAACCCGACTCACACATGGAGTGAAAGTGTCATGTTCAAGAGAAACTTTGCTACCAATAAAGTTTCCTCAAGTTTTCTTCCCAATTTTTCCCCAGCCATTGCTGACTAGTACCTCTTTATTTTTATCAAGCTTGAGGAGGATAACATATGCTTGTTCTATAATTTTCCCTTTTGGCAAACCGTTGCTATGTTTTAACGAGCCTAGCGATAGTGAAACTCGTTCTTGTCTATATGGACAAGTTTTTCGCTATTGGTTTTAATGAGTTTAACACCAAAGATAATTCAGTCCTTTTCAATTTTAGAGAGTCTGAAAGGGATGTAAAGGAAACTCCAATATCATTTTTTGTCATATAATCCCTTAAGTCGGAAAAAGTATAAAATAATATCAAAGGGATGAATTTTTCGATAATTTTAATGAGTCGAACAAAACAAGCGCTCAATCTTTTTGTGTAATAATCCCTCAGGTCCAAAAAGATTAAAATCTAAAGGATGGATAGCACCCATAGTAGCTTTAACGAGCTCGAGAGGCCAATTTCTCGGTAGTCTTTCCATATTTTATGAGTCAAATGAAAGGAGCTTAAAGGAGACTCATTTTTCGAGGAACGAGTGATAATTTTAGGTAGCAACTAATTCCAGGTAAGGTTTGGAATTTTCCATTCACGATAGTGTCACAAGGATGGCTAATGGGATCACTCTTCACAGTTGTTCCTCAAAAGGGGTAAACAATCAAATGGAGGTGAATGATCGGTTAAAAAAGAGTGGAGGTGATGGTAAGAACACGACCAGGGCTCAAAAAGATGATGATAATGCATTCACAATGGTTATTTACCAGAAATTGGTTCATTTTTTTACTGAGCTTAAACTCTGGGGGAAACATTTGCTCATTTCTTAGGTTTAATCTTTAACGAGCTTGAACTTTTCATAAAAACTACTCGTGGCAGGTTTATTTTTTAATGAGCTTGAACCCTGTGGTAACACTGCTCATGATAAGTTTGCATTCCCCCAACATAATAACGAAAATTGAGGTGCATGCCCCCAAGCTTCATTGCATTCAACATGGTGGTTGGAATGAATGTTTACCTTTGAGATCTTTGAAAGACTCGATTTGGATTTTACGAGATCGTAATAAAAGACTCGATTTGGAAAGGGAGTTGTTTCATTTTTTAATGAGGTTGAATCAGTAAAAGAGCTATCCTCATAATCCACTGTATTTACAGTATTTGATAGAAAATAAAAAACTGAAGGATGATTAAGGTCACTGGAACTATCTTCCTTACAATTCAGAAGATGGGAACAATGGTGGTAATATTCCCATGGTGCCTTGTCAATCATCATTGACTGAACAATTCCTTTGTTTGTAGAATGTACTTGTAACCAAGGATCTGAAGGGGTGCCATATTCCTTAGAACTATATATCCAAACACTTGATGAGAATTGATTTGGGTTTTCCCCCTAGGCCAAGAAAATTGATTGCTACAATATTTCTAAAATGGTGATGATCCGTGATATCAAAATGTTCTGGAATCCTCTGAATCTAGAATATACCATATTGCAAGTCCCCACCATTGCCACTTCCGCTAGATTGTTTGGAGGTAGTAGGGAAAAAGTCCCCATCAATGTAGGGTCTTTTAGTAGACCTACTCCGATATTTTGAAGTGAATAAGGGATTCCGTGGATAATCAAAATGCTTTCAGTAACTTGTGAACTGTTGGGGAGAAATGTTTGTTGGTTGACAAGTGTAATTTCTCCTTGGAAGGGAAATGAAATCTTCCTAAAGTAGGTCGACACAATAGTAGCCATGGCATATATCCAGGGCCTTCACAGTAGGATGTTGTAATTTAGGTTTCCGTCGATAACTTCAACATCAATTTCTACTGTTTTGCCCCCCAGTTCTACTTGCAATTTACTTAAAATCCCTTATGGGGTGTATGTTCGTCCATCAAATGATTTTAATGTCGTCGACAATCACGACAAGGGTGGAGATCCTAAATTTTTCAAGAAACTCATTGACATAATACATATAGATTCCCCCTCATCAATAATTCTTCTATGAACAATTTTGTTGAGGGCTTTCACTTGAATAAGGAAAGCTAGTTGAGATGGTAACTGAGGGTCATATCCTTTGTGATTAAAGGACACAAGGTTGGAATCCATTGTCTCAATTCCACCTATTTCTAATAATAGAGCCTGCTTTTGGGAGGGGAAATTTTGCAGTGCCTCAATTGTCGACATAGCAGACGACGATTGGGCTAGGTCCTCTATTATATTATAATTTTGTGCTGCTTTGGCATGAGGATTACATGTTGATTTGAGTACTACTCCCTTTGGCAGCTTTATCATTAGCTCATGAATGATGGGTGGCACAACTTTGTTTGAAGTTGACAACTGTGGATTCCCGTAATATTTATTCCTTGTCAATATCAAAGCATCATTTTGCTATTTTGAAATGGACAACATAAGCACTTGGGATTGGGAAGCATTTTGATTAGCAACTAGTTTGGTTCCCGAGTTTGGAAATGGATTAGTCAATACCACTGATGTTTTTGAACTCTTAGAGAGTTTCTTAACTTTAGCTTTATGTGGAAAATCTCTCGTCCGATGATCCTCATTGCATATATGACATCCCACAGGGGGTTTCCTTTGCCCAGAAGGGTTTGTAGAAGGTTTGGTAGGAGATGAGTCATCTTGCTTCTTCTTTCTCCATTTCCTTTTCTTCTTTCCCCCTAGTCTCTTTAGTTGTTTTCCTTTGTTGATCATCATGGCATTTACCTCTGAGGTGAGAAGTTCTTCATTTGCATTTTGATCAGAAATCTTACGGGCTTTCTTAGATGTAACTTTTTTTGATTTCGTGCTTGTTGTACCTATCACACCATCACCAACATGAGAGTATTTGTTTGATTTAGGAGGGGGAGGAATGGAAAATTTTTGTCTAGGAGCATCAGGTATTTTATCATAGAGTGTGCTAGACTAAGTATAGATCAAGTCTATATATTTTTCACGAGCAATGACTTTCTCTTCAGTGACAACTCCTCCCTTTGCCACATCTTATCTGATAGAAGGTAATAATGACTTAATAAACCATTCAGCTAACAACTAATCAGGAACATATGTTTTTACCATTCTACGATGACGTCACCACTCATGAATATGATCAGATATGTGAGTGGCCATCATTTGTTTGAAATTAGTAAGAAGCTCTGTTCTCATTTTGTACCTTATGGGTAACTAAAAATGGGTTAAAAAATTTGTGGCTAGGGTACAGAAGTTATCAAGCAAAGCTCTATGCAATTTGATATACCATTTTTCTGTTGGACCAGTTAACATTCGATGAAAAAGGCGAAGCTTGATCTAATGATCATTGAGAGTGTTGGATGAACACCACAGATGAAAGATCATCACATGATTCAATTGGTCTTCACCTGGATTTCAATTAAATTTAGGAATATCTGACGAAAGTTTATGCAGAATCGCCAGCCACCAAGGGGTGTAAGAAATTGGATCATTTATCAGTCGGTTTCAATCTGGTAATTCTAGAGTTACTACAAAGGGAAGCTATTGATTCAAGTTAGGCGAAGCATACCTAGGTTAAGATGGAATTACTTGAGCAGTGGGTCTTTGCATACCAACATAATGTATTTGATGTTGGTAACTTTAATAAGGTTGATGGGCACAACCATTATAGTATGGTTGTTGATAACCTCTTTGGAAATGTGGTTTCCCATTACTTACAAAGACTTGTTGCTCAGGTCCTTGATATGATTGTTGGAATTATGGTTGTTGAGATTGAACTAGCCATGGTTGTTGGACCATTTGCTGTTGTCCAATACTGGATGATTGACCAAGATGAGGAGTCATAGTACTTGTTTGAGCCTGAGTCGCTCCAGATAAGGAGGCACAAACTTGAGGTTGTGATTGAATCACTGAGATGAGAGGCTATTGTATTGAAACTTGAGAAACTTTGGGTTGACATACAACAGGTAGCGCTTGTACTTGCGATGCAGTCACGGTAGTAGGTATAGTGGGAATATTTGACATAGAATGGAATGGTTGCATTGAATATACAACCCTTGGTTGCTGAGGCAATATTGGTACCCAACCGCTAGATGTCATTCCAGTTTGACCTGAACTTTGTTGTAAACTCCCATATGGTTGTTCTCCGTGAGGGAACAATGAAAAGGCATACTGTCCTCCATATGGTGGCAATCTAGTACTTAAAGAGTAGACTGGCCTTTGAAGACACATTGGATCAATTTGTTGAGTTTCAACATAAGAAATACCATATGAGAATCCGAATGAAGAAATAGGAACTAACCATGTCGTCGAAATAGTCCCTGATTGGACTCCGGCTTGTTGTTGATAACATGCCGGGATAGATGGTATATTGGCAAACATCGTTGGAGTAGCAATAGGAGGCTCTGCCACTACTGCGTTGGATGACACAATCCTGGATGTTGATGGTTGTTCAGACATATCTAGTTTATCCAAGAGATTTTCTAGCAATTTCGATTGACTTTCTTCCACGATTGTGGATTACTCGATCAACTCAAAATAAAGTGGAAAATGATTCTGAATTAAATGAATTTTAGACGCTTTGACACAACTTTCTTTTTCAATTTTAAGAGTTGAGAAAAAACAAAAGATGACTCTAGTCACCTTCAATTTTTAATGAGCCTGAAGTGACAAGTGCTTAGATGGACCTTTTCCTTTAAGGAGTCTGAAAAGGAACAAAAGGGACTACGCTGGAAATCTAGACAGAGGGATTACCAAACCAATCGCAAAACTGTAAAACACTTTTTATGGTATCATAGTCAATATTCCTGAATGCTCTGTTTAGTGCATTATGATTGATAGGGCGGTAGACACGACTTCCTATGGATAAAGGATATAGCCTATTGTAGTCTTCCAATATATACTCGAAGGTATGTGGGAGCACAAGTCCATACTAGTACTTGTTGTCTCAAAGAGGAGCAATCACCCAACCAACAATGAAAGTGATAGTTACTAGGCTTTACGACGCTATAATAAATCTCTAACCTAGACTTCTAGATGTTGTGCGTTAGGTTCCAAAGCATTTTTATGTTCATTAAATTTATTTTACAGTTGATATTTCTTAAGAAATTTTCCTTTCAGGTTCATCGCGTGATGTCGATACACAAATCCTTAAATGTAATCTAAGATGATAAACAATTGTTTAATCCTCTTTTTGCAATGAAAATCCTAGCTACTAAAGAAAGAGAGATGATATTCTTTCAACATGGAGCAGAGAGCACACACTAGATGCATTGTCCTAAGTCAAACCAACAAGCAGTCTAAATGAAAATTCACATACATGTATTTCTTTTTAGCTTTCTTAATGTGTGAATGACAAGAAGAATGCTAAGTACAAATCAACATTATCTTTTCAAAGTGACAGTACTAACACATTTCTTTTCAAAAACAAAAGGAAGATAATGACGACCCTTTGCTATTTTGAATTGAAAACTTCTTTCGACACTTGAAAAACTACTAATTCAAATCAAATACAAGAGTAACCATATAATTGATCACTAAGAACAATATAATTATTTTCTTTGACTGAAAACAACACTTGCGACACTTTCAAATCAGAAGATGACAGTTTGATTATGTTACTTATTTGTAAAAGAGAACTAAAAATGGCACACAATACATAAAAGCATTCACAGTTATTTTCAAAATGGAGGGAAAATGATGGAAAGGAAGGGAGTTTCCACAGTGGTATACTGATCATAGACAGCAAAACTCCTGAATAAAGCTGAAGAGTGTGAACAAAAAAAACAAAATTTGAGACTAGAAGAGGTCTTGTCTGATCAACACAACTGTAACATAGGGAAAGTGCGATGAAACGCACCTATTGCACACGGGAGGTGTGATGCTTCCAGATTCCAAAGAGGAGAAGGTACGATGGCACAGGGACGAGACTTCAACTAGGTTCTGGGTCATAGTTTGTTGCTCAGTTCAGGGATTTAGGTTGAGGAAGTGATTTTCAGTAAATATAAATCACAGGGGTTGATCTAATGAGGTTACTAGAACCACCACTAGGGAAATTAGAAGGTTTGCAAATCGATTGTTCAATTTATAGACAAAACTCAGAGATAGACTGAAGCAACATTGATCTACTTTTCACTTTCATAGCAAATGCAGTTCGAAGGCTAGCTGGCTTGACTTCAGGCTCTGTCTATAATTTTATAAAACAAATAAATATAGACAAGAAAACAATCTATTCACTACCTAGTATGGTCGCCATTTTGTTATCAGGAAATCTAGTGTCCACTTGGAGCTGCTAGTCCCACTAAGATTGGTAGCTATCTTAGAAACAAACAAACTAAACCTACTTTCATTTTCCTTTATGAGAAGTAGATAAGAGGGAAATGAAGGACACCAACCTCAGTCTTGCGCTTGGTTCCTTGCTCGATTCCTCTCCCTTATGACAGATCCTTGCCACTTCTCATTAATCTACCCAGCTTCAAAGAGCACCTATGGAATCAAAGCAGCATAATACTATCGAAGAACAGAGATCTACAATCGTGAACAATATAGGACTAGATATATATTGACCAAAAAAATTCATATATCATCAAACGTACAAAAATTTTGAGGAAAACTTGAATATATTTATTAATATCAAGAATAGCAAAGAGGATTACAACCAACTGTTCTAACCCAGTGTCATCCTCTAGCATGAAAGCCCTTCTTTCACCTCATGAAAAGCTTAGATCACCAAACACTATGATATTCCACTAAGAAACCAACAACACTTCCTTACAAGATACAAAATTCTAGCCTCCCGATATCTGGGATGAGGAATCCATATATAGATGATTGTAGGGAGGTGAGTTAGCTTCTGGGATTTTGGTTATTGTATTCTCTCTGATAGTTCTTGATTCCAATTGGAGATTGATGATCTCTTACTCATCCCTGGGTCAATTCAGAGAGACAAGTGTCCTGGGGAAGTTTCTAGAAGATTCCAAGATCATCCACTTAGTAAATTTCTTCCGCCATCTGTCTACTCTTGTCTATCACACCCTATAGAAGGACTTTTCTATATGCATCGCACCCCCTATGTGTAATAGGTATGATGCATCTCACCCTCAGCACTGAGCAATCAATATGGTCTAGTTTTGACCATTTCTGAGTAGTTTTCTGTGGAGAACTTCTGGGGGATGATGTAATTAGCCGACGTTGTTCCTTTAGGGTGTGAAGCAACACTTTTAGGGACTTAGGAGCCCTTGGTTTATGGACATGTATGATTAGCGTTGCAGTGCCCAAAAATTTCTATAGAAAATATATGTAGGTGGATGTTGTTGTTCCAGGAGTATGATTTTAAAGTTGTTTTGAAACTAGGACACTTGAATGCTGGATTGGATCATTAGTCGCACATTGAAACTGGCGAAGAGCATACTATTTTGGAGGAAGGACTACTTGATGTGAAACTCTTTATAGTGCACTTCTTGGACAACCATTTTGAAGATATTATACACTTCTTGATGACATGTATGGCTCCGGAAGGATATACAAGCCAACAAAAGAAGAAAAATGGTGGTGCACACATCAAATGTTTCTGCCTGCAAGGAGCTTGTACAAAATGGGATCATATGAAATATTGTGTCGTTATGTGCCAAATTTTGAACAAAAAAACACCCTCACTCAGGCTTATGGTGGAGCCGCGGGAGGTCATGATGCAGGAAAAGAAACAATGTAGAAGATTCGATGCGCTGGGTTGTGGTGGTTGACCTTGCATAAGGATTCGAAAGCGTATTGTGGGGCATGCAATGCATGCAAAAGGACTAGTAGACCCTCAGGTAGGGATGAGCTATCACTTAATCCATAGATATTATTACAGCCCTTCGAGAAGTAGGTGATTGACTTTGTGGGACCAATTCAACTTCCAGGAAAGAAGATGGGTGTGTGGTACATCATCATCGCGACTGAGTACTTAACCAGATGGGTGGAGTAACAACCTATGAAGGACTATACAAGCATGAAAATAGCCAAATTCATATTTGAGTATGTGTCGACGAGGTTTGGCTGTCCAAAAATTTTAATGAGTGATCATGGTACTCATTTTCTTAATGAGACGATTAGCGTGATGATATAGGAATTCCAGGTTTACCATCAGAAGAGCACACCATATCATTCGTAGGCTAATGGGATGGTGGAAGCATTTAATAAAATATTAGAGAGCATGCTAAAAAAGGTGTGCAAGCTCAAAGTAACAACTAGGATGTTCGTGTGCCTGCGATAATATGGGCTTATATAAGGACTTGCAAGAAGTTATCTGGAGAAACATCATTCAAACTAGTTTATGGTGTGGAAGCTGTGATGCCGATGGAGTAAATTGTACCTAGTCTACACATAGTGGGATTCAAAGGAATGGCTGATTGTAGAGCCCTAGAGGAGAGGCTTGCGCAACTAAAAAATATTGAAGAAGATAGATTTCTAGCTAGATTCCACCAATAAGTTCAAAAGGAGCGTGAAAAGGCATGGCACGATCGGCACATCAAAATGAGCACCTTCAAAGTAAATGATTTAGTTCTATTATTTGACATCAAGTTTGATAAATTTCTAGGAAAATTTCATATGCATTGGCTGGGGCCATATGTCATCAACGAGATTACCAATGGTGGAGCAGTTCAGTTGGTAAAGATGAATGGAGAACCATTCCCAGGGCAAGTGAATGGTAGCCAATTGAAGCCATACACTGTGATCTAACTAGATGACTACATGATGGAAGCACAACTGAAAGGAGGCACGGGACTATAAACTACCCTACTCGGGTTGGGGAGCTGCAAAATTGGGGAACTGCATAGAGTGAAGTTATGTCACAGTGTTAGTAGAAATGCATGGGGAGATACGTTGTCCAAGAAGAGACTGCACACGGTAGCCAGAAAGTGAATGTTATGGTCACTATTCATGACTTGCCAGTGGGAAAATGACTAAATGGAGTGGGGAGCATGGAATTTAAGTTGGAATTTTATGGTTTCAGGTTTAGGGTTGAGGGTTTATGGTTTCTACTGCCAATCTAGCATTGATGAATGAAGTTTTGGGGGAACGGTTAGATTTGAATTCGAAAATGCCTATAAATTATAGGTGGCTTCTATCACATGCAAAGAGTCAATTTTGCGTACAAAACCGACCTCCCTAGAAATTAAGGCTTTTCTAGCGACAAACAAAATAGTCAAGAACTATCTTTCCCTAAATATGCATTTAAAATAGAAGCAACCAGGTGTTTAAAGCTTACCTTTAGTCCAACGCTGGTTTGTAGCATCCAAGCCTCTTTGATTCAGATGAGCTCCTCTCCTCGAAGCCTGCATACACAAACAAAAAAACAGTTACATAGCACCTGAATAACTCATATAATAACACATATTCATCATAAAGACCAAGGAGTTTATGAAACAAATTATATATAACAACTTGTTGAGAAAAATGAACTCAATTGTATTAATTTGAAACAAAAGAAACCTTACAACCAATGCCTTGGTGTTGTGCAGGTCCATCCCAGGGTCTAGCAAGAGTTCTCCTCTACTTTGATCAGCTCACCCACTTCCAAATGAAGCTAAGAAAGGTATGTGATCTCTCCTCTCAAGCTCTATAAGGGAGTCCTAATTTCAGCAGCATCTACCCTTAGGAATGTTTAGCTTTCAACCTCCATTGCCTCTGGCCTAATGCCTCTATTTATAATGCTTTGGAGGAAGTTAGCAAGTCCACCATCAATGGGATAAGCTCCTCTTTCAAAGGGATAGCTCCCCTCTTCATGGGTTTAGTTTCTCTTTCATTGGGATAAATGAACCATTTGGAGGCGCTCAATCCACGTCAAACCATCTTCTAGAATGCTCTAGAATCGACCGCAAGTAAGTTTTTTGAAGTAAAACTTGTGCCTTTTGACTTTTACAGGGGTACACACCCACGCCTTTACAGACAGAGCATACAAGTACGCAGGTGTTATGAACTTGAGGTGCGTGGCCGCAGGTAAGAGTAAGAGAGAGTGCGGAACCAGAGTTATATTGATTTTTTAAAGACTTTCTCTCTTTTTTGGAGTTTTACATGAGGAGTAGAGGTATAAGACTTGCCAAGGAGGATAGTATGGTTAATGATGGAGCCATACTGACTGCAAATAGTCATGGTGACAAATTTTGATGTAACAGATTGCCCCCTAAAGTGCGAAGTCTATAGTAGATCAACGTTTTATATCATCTAGGAAGGGTGAAGCACTTTATCATTTCGAGGATTATCTTGTGGAGAGCTCAGTCAGAACCTGCAAAGATTCAACACAAAATACATATATGAGATCATATCATCACTGAGGTAGGCATTCCCATACTTATATCAAAACTTAACTAGCACACTACTACGGGTCTGATACAGGAATGATTTTTAAATACATCATAACCATAGACACATGTAGATACAGCATGGACACAACCATCTATTTATAATTAGTCTACTATATAATGAATACAAAATTTCTCACAGCCTGGATGGCGGAAAATAGATCGAAAGTCTTCATTTCTGCTTCCCGAAATAGTACGATTCTATCCATGCGAATAAATGAGTTGATTTCGAACATGGTAGAAACCACTTGATTAGCAGTCGATGATGTAAACTGCTAACAAGTGTGAGAGAAATCACCAGTGATTTCAATGGCTCTCAAAGTACCGAGTACAATCCATGAGATGTGAATGAATGTGTTGATGTTGAACATGTCACGGAATCCTTTGATCGATGGTCATTGATGTAACTTGTCGTCAAAGGCGAGAAACCTGCCATTGAGGCATGCAGATCCCAAGGTACTGATGATTTCTAGATCATCTTTCTAGATAATGAGTTGAAGTCGATAGAAAGTGATCTGTCGCAGGAAAGCCCACAACACAAAATCATAGATCAAGTTGAAGAAATGTAGCTGTGAGGACTAACTCAGGGATGGTCAAGATGGATGACAGATATTTTGTAGATGAATGGCTTATTTGCAAGACTCCTCTTGAACACATAATGACACAGCAGATGGTTTGGTGACAATTGACCCAAAGTTAATACCCAAAAATCGGCTGAAGACTTTCAATGAGGTTTGATCAACTGTTAGGCAAAGAATTTCCCAACCCAAATGAAAAAAGTGTCGTGTTCAAGAGCGGTGATATGGTTATTTGAGACAAAGTAGAACAAGTAGGCTCATTTTCCTCTCTTTTCCCCCACCATTTCTAGTAAGTACCTCTTTATTTTTTAACAAGCTTGAGGAGGATAACATTTGCTTGATTATATGCTCACCATTCGGATGAGTCCAACTTAGTTTAGATTCGAACCCTAAGAAGGAGTGGTCCGTTCTTGTTTGTAATCGAACAGGTCCTTTATTGTGAAATTTTAACGAGTCCAGTATAGGAGAAACTCGACGTTTTTCAATTTTAGAGAGTCTGAAAAACTTAAGAAGACTCCAGGGTTGACCTTTTTTGTAAATTTGTGTCTCCCAAGCCCGAAAAAGTATAAAATAATACTTGAGAGAACCGCTTGATCTTTACGACCAAGGAGTACTTTCATGATTAGTGTCTCTGATCTGAAAAGTAGAAAGCGATCAATGACACGTCATTTTATTTCCAATATCGAATTTGAAACGACAAAAATCCGGCAATATTTTCATGTTTTTGTGGTCAGAAAAGGGTTTTAAGAGGACCGTCCTTTTTAATTCTGTTTTAACGAGCCAAAAAGAAAATCTTGGCAATCTTTTCACATTTTGGGAGTCAGAAAAGAGCTTAAAGATGACTTTGATGTTTTTGTTTGTGAAAAATGACGAAATTTTCCCTGAAAATCCTTTATCCTACACAAAAACCGGCATATTACTCAAACCTGTTGAAGATAGATAAAAATACTTTGAAAAATACCTTTTCATGGTGAAAAATAAACAAATTTATAATTTATTTACCCAAAAAACCAATAAAAGGGCTTTTACCAATTCATTTTTACTATTTTACTATTTGAGGAGAGAAAAAGGGCTTTTGGCAAGAAAATTCCCGTGGACATTGCGGAGAATCCGACCATCGAAATCAAATGCCGTCTCTTCCAAGTAATCTACAACATCCTCCTCTTTAATTTCATCCGTTTAGAATTCTTTTTTAGGCCCCAGATTTTATTTTTGGGAAGTTTTATGGTTTCAAAAACCGCCTCTCGGGGTACGCAGGTGCCACACTAGGGACCCGCCGGCCTCGACATTTTCTCAGTTAGAAAAGTGTCAGGGGCCCTCACCCTGCCTTCAGGGACCCTGCGTATCTATGCTCTATTCCTAAAGGCGAGGTGCGTACTCCGCGTGATGAGTTTTTAAAACCTAAATTCTCCAAAATGGACCAATTTTGTTTTATTTTATGGATTCTAATAGATGTTTTATGGCATGTAGATTGTTCACCATGCTCGATTGGCGCGAGAGAGAGCACGAAGATGCTGATTTGGCCGTCATTAATCATAAACCGTCAATTGATGCTTTGAAGGCATGCAACCTTTATAAATATTGGGCCCTACCTGGCATGAGGGCCCAAGTGGGCTTTCTAGAGTGGCTGGTAGAGAGATGGAATGTTCAGGACCAATGTTTTTACATTGGAGGTCACCAGCTTGAGATGGAGCCGATAGATATCTACTTCATCACTGGTTTTCCCAAGAGAGGCGAACAATTGACTCTGTTTAGGACTAGGGCAGGTGGCCAGTCTGTTGCTACTCTCCGACTAGAGTGGTGTAACACTCAGTCTCAGGAGAAGGGGATATATATCAAAACTATATCTCGACATGAACTTATGGTGATTTCCTTGATAGTTACCAGACTTTGCGGGGCTGCCGCTTTACACATTGCCACTGGATCCCAGATGCGGATGGCACTTGATTGCTATCGAGGTACCATTTTCAACTAGTGTGATGCTTTGTTGGCCAACGTAAAAGGCCAACTGATTAGAGCCAAAAACAGACAGCTAAAGAATTTTTGTTATGGAGATTTAGTTGTGAGTTTTGGCTTAGAGAGGGTTCCGATGTTGATCCCACAGCAGCTCACTGTTGAGGTTGGGCTTCCTCGAGAGCCCAAATTGATGCGATGGGTTGCGGTCATGGCCCGTCATCTTGATGAGGGGATGGAGGTCATTCGACTTACTCCAGAGTACTTTCGCTGGGTAGAAAACCAGGTCTTTGCCATACAAGATTTTCCTTATGCCGGAGTTGATTTTCATGGGGATCTAGACATGGTTCTTCCACCGGGAGAACAATGGGATGATACAGGTAACTTCATTTTCCACAAGTTTTTAAAATTATCTACTATTTTTGTTTGTTTTATATCGTCTCAAAACTGATAGTAATAATTTTCAAAATGCATATGTAGGCCCACGACATCCAGCCAACCTCCGGCCTTATGAGAGGAGACTACCAGCTGAAGTGGCATCGGCCCCACAGGACGAGGCCACAAAGACTTTAGTTGAGTTGGAAAACGATTTGGAGCGTCTGACAGCAGATATACCGGAGACTACCATAGATGATATTCCAATTAGGTTTCAGCGCTATGTAGTCGGGGTCCCGAGACCTTTTAGGAGGTTCTTGTGTAGGGTGGCCCGTGTGGTGGTGTCATATAGAGATCATCACCAGTGATTGGATGGTTGTTTTGTAGACACATGTGACATTTTTGTTTTTTTTACTTATCATTTTTGCCGATCATAAGGTGTTTTTCAACCTATGATCGAAGACGATGTATTTTTTGACACACTCCTATATATATATATATCATTATTACCGACTTATCTTGTAAATCATGTTATGAAATGGTTTTAAATTTACATGTATGATTATTGCAAATGTCTATTTAACATTCGAGAAGAAATTGCATCTGCTAATGTATTTAAAGACCTTGGAATATGCTGATATTCAATATAGTCAAACTCACGTTCCAAGAGACGCAATCTCAAAAATAATCTTAACAATGTTGGATTTCTAATGGCATACACTCTATTAAGCTGTAATACAATGAGTTCAGAATCTAACCTCACTATCAAACTCCAAATCCCAAACAAAATGGATTCAGATAATAACTCAATCACTGCACTGTATTCAGCAATGTTGTTCATCTTTTGACTGAGGCTCACCCCATGCATAGATACTAACTTGTTAGAGGGAAAATAGATAACCCAAGCTACGGAAGAAATATTCCGTGTACTACGACAAGTGCCATCAACGAAACCAATGTATGTTTGGAGAGGCATGGATATCTGCAACATCAAGAGTAAAACCAAGATAAGCAGGAATAACGACGAAAACACACTTTCTAAGCTAAGCACACTGTCTAAACTAACAAACACACCAGCCAGAAAGAAAAAACTATCCTAACTAAAAATTCTCCATACCCATCTTTCAAGCATAATACCTCTTTAGTTAAAGTCCATTTCTGGGTTTACCCAAAGAGTCCCCGTCAAATTCTACCAATTCATAGGCCCCTTTGGCTAACTTTCGTTTGATAAAAAAGGGACCATGCCACATAGGAACGAATTTTCCAGCTCCTAATTTATCATTAGCTTGATCGTAAACCAAGACTAGATCTCCTTCTGAAAAATTTTGAGGGGTCACATTTCGATCATACTGAGCTTTCATGCGTTTTGCGTGAGTTTCGATCGCTAATGAAACATTACGTTGATTCTCATCCAATTGAACTAAGTATAAAAAACACTTCTCCTCTTTGGAAGTGGCTGGAAGTAACTCGGTGACCATTTGCAGTGACGAGATTTCGCATTCAATGGGCAACACTGCTTCCAAACCATAAACTAGTTAGAAAGGAGTGAACCCTGTTGATGTTTTCACTGAAGTTCGGTACGCCCAAAGCGTTGAAAATAACATGTTATGCCAGTTCGATCAATGAATCCCAATGATTCGTCGAATCACGATGACTAAAACTTTTTTGATAGATTCAACCAGACCATTTGCTTGTGGATAATAAGGAGTTGAACTATCATGACGTAAACCAAGCTGGCCTGTAAGTTCGGTCATCATGACGTTTCAAAAATGATGCCCATGATCAGTGATCGCTTGTGGTACACCAAACCTAGTCATTATATGATTGAACACAAAAATTGTGGCTGTTTTGCTGTCTGCATCAAATGTAGGCATCACCTCGGCCCACTTGGTAAAATAATCTACCCCAAGGATGATATACGCATGCCCCTCGGCCGAGTGAGGGTTACATGTAATAAAATCGATACCCCATTTGGCAAAAGGACCAATGGAAATTATAGGGTGGAGAGGAGCAGGTGGAGCACGTATCTTTCAATCAAATATTTGGTAGTTGTGGAATTTTCGGACCGCAATGATACAATCTTTGAACAAAGACGACCAAAAGTAGCCAGTGCGCAATATCTTTTGGGCTGTGGAAAACCCAGACATATGACCGCCACATGCTCCAGAGTGGTAGTCATTTAACCCTTTCTGCTTCTTCGTGAATTAAACAACGGCGAAAAATAGAGTTCACCCCACGGCGATAAAGAGTATCTCCAATGATTTTAAACTGTTGGGACTGAAATCGTATTTTTTGACGTTCAGAATTTGAAAGATTTGGCCGAAAGGATTGGGTCTGGAGATAGACGATGATATCTCCATACCACGGATCTGAAGTACTGATTAGAAACAAGGATTTGTCTGCAATGGGCTCCTCTGCCACAGTTTCTGTATCAGCTCGCGGGAAGTCACACATTAACTCCACAAAGACTAAAGATTTCTTAGACTTTGATTTTTCAAATTCCAAGTCAAACTCTTGCAGGATAACAATCCATTTAGAGTACTTTCCCCCTAGCAGTTGTTTAGTCAAGATATAGGTCATAGGATTGCAATTCGAAATGACTGTAGTTTTACGTAGTAAAATGTAGTGACAAAAATGTTGGACAGCTTGAATAGCTGCCAGTGCCAATTTCTCCACATGTGAGTACTTTAACTCAGTAGGATTTAAAGTTCTACTAAGGTAATATATCACATGTTCTATTTCAAATTCATCTTCCTGAACTAAGACCATCTCGATGGTGGAATGAGCGGTGGAGAGGTACAAGAAGTAATCCTCATTGTAGTTGGGAGGGTGCAATAACGGTGCATGGGTCAAGGCGTGTTTAAGTGCATAAAAAGATTTCTGATCTATCTCATCCCAATAGAATGGAATATTCTGTTTCAACAACCGGGTAAAACCCTTTGTAACCTCAGCATAGTTAGGAATGAACCGTCGTAAATTTTTTTCTTTCCCCTGCAAACTTTGGAGTTGGCGAAGACTCGAAGGAGGAAGTAATTTGATGATAGCTTTGACCTTCGAGGGATCGACACCAATGCCGGCTTTCAAAACTACAAATCCCAGCAATCATCCTGTTTCTATACAGAAAACACATTTGTGTGGATTCAATCGAATCCGATAATGCCTACACCTCATAAAGATTGCTCGTAAATGGAAAAGGTCATTAGCTCGATGTAATGAATGAGTAGGCAAGTCATCGAGATATGGTTGGACAATGTGCTTGATGTCATGAAATGCGTAAGACATGGCCCGTTGAAAAGTTGATCCAGCATTCTTGAGCCCAAAGGCTAATTTGCAATAAGAAAATGTGCCCCATGGACAAATGAAAGCCATTTTTGGTTGATTGGAAGGAAGAATATTGATTTGATTGTATCTGGAAAATCCATCCATAAAAGAAAATATTTCGCTGCTGGCACAATCATCAATTATTTGATCGATATAAGGAGTTGGATAATTGTACTTTGGACAGGCTCGATTAATGTCCCTATAATCGATGCATATTCTTATTGTTCCCTACTTTTTGTTAACTAGAACAATATTCGATACCCAATTCGTTAATGGGATTGGATAAATGAACCATGCTTTTAGTAATTTTTCAACTTCCGCTTTAATTGCAACATCTTTTCTTGGGTGAATTTGATGCAAACGTTGCCGGATGGGTTTAGCGTCCGGGTAAGTCTTGATCTCATGGACAAAAATTGCGGGGTCAATTCCTGGCATTTCCTCATAGGACCAGGAAAACACGTCGCAGAATTCTTGAAATAGGGCCTTGTATGTTTTAATTTCATCACGTGTACAAGAGGCACCTATATGAATGTTTTCAACAATTCTAGGCTTAACTGAAATGTCAATAGGAATAGTTTGAGAAACATTTTCCAAATTCAACTCTGAATCAGGATGGTTCATGGGATTCTAAGCTTCCTTGACATATTCAACAGTAAGAATTGATGAGAAATTATTTTCAAAATGATCATCCTCAGGTAAAAACGAAGATCTGTGATGGAGATCGTCCCATGGTAAATCATCTACACACAGGACTTCACGAAGTTTCTTGTCATATGAAACAACTTCGGGAAACGCTATTAACTCCGAGGTTGATGTGAAAAGTGGTTCCTCACGGACCACATTCATTAAGTCGATTTTGGTTGAAGAAGTGTCAGTAAACGATTGCACAACTTGATAGGCAACTTCATATGGACTCAAAGGCATAGCATCGCCAAATGAGTCTATCTCAGATTTAGAAAGAATGATCCAAGGATCATCATAAATAGTAGTGTCTGATGTAATCATATGAATGTAAGCGAATGAAGACGATGTGTTGATTGGAGGAAAAGGAAAATTTCCTAGTAAACCAGCATCTTTAACTAGTCCTACTCCAACATCCTTATATGGGATAACCGTCTTACCAACATGTTGAATAGTCTCTGAAGAGGCTGGGTCGGATGAAAAATAAGCCAACTAGTCTACTGTTATGATCTTCCCATTATGTGGAAAATTTATTATGTGAAATATCGATGAAACGACCGCTGTCATAGCGTAAGACCAACTTTGACCCAATAGAAGGTTGTAATCTAGAGGGGCATCAACCACCTCCACATCTAGATTAACGATTTTACCTACAACCCCTATAGGTAAGTCCTGTAGGATACCAAACAGATGGAACCCACGACCATCGAAGGCCTTAAGAATCATCGGGGATTGATTTAGCGAAGGAGAACCAAGAGATCTCCAACATTGTATCGACATAATACACGTTGAAGCTCCCTCATCAATTACAGTCCGATGAATAGGCCTGTTTTTGACAATCACTGGAATCTGGAAATCCATTTGATGAGGTAAACACGGTGTACTATTTTCTAGATCAAAGATTATTAGGTTCGGGTCCTGAACATCAACAGCTCCTATAGTCGACAAGAGTAATTTACATTGTGTTGGACACGATTGTAGCACCTCCAAAGCCGACATTGTTGAGGGTAAAACAACTAAGTCCTCAACAATGTTATAATTCTGAGCCACTCGCACATGTGGATTGAAAGTGGACTTTCGAAGTATACCCTTGGCGGGAGGTTTGATTACCAAGTCTGGATTAGGTTTCTCGATCTATAGTGGATCGGAACCAGGAGGTGAGGTTGATGGATTCGATTGAGAAGATTCTGCTTCTTTACCATCAACAGGACTTTTACTACCATAATCTTGTGATCGAGTCGCAATCCTAACATGTGACATCATCAATATGGGTTCTTCATTAGCATTCGAGGAAGAACCTATCATCTTTCTGTCTTGAGCTAGAAAAGGATCCTTCAAGACAATAGGAGTTTGGGAACCTTTGACAATCTTTGTATCCTCTGCTCGATGTGGAAAGTCTCTTGTAAAGTGTTCTTCTTCACAAATAAGACAAGGATAACAAGGTTTCCGTTTTTCTTCATTGGTTTCCGATTTTTCAGTTTTCTCCTTTGGAGTTTTGTCTGCTTTATTCTTCTTCTTCCCACCGGATTTTGATCTAGTTGGAGATGACTCTACAACATGAATATCGGTGCAAAGTTTAGCGGAAGAATCTCCTGTCGGGGAATCTTGTAAGGTTATAATAGGAGAAGAATTCTTAGAGTATTTCTTCTTGCTTTTAGTGTTCACCGTACCAATCATGCCATCAGCAGCATGAGACCCTGACGGAGCTGCAGCTATTTGATTTCCCTTGGGAAGATCCGGGATTTTTTCATGTAGCATACCTGACTGAGTATAAACTAAGTCAAGGTACTACGCTTAAGAAATTACTTTCTCCTCAGTAACTACTTCGGCTTTAGCTACGTCTTTAGTAATCTTCGGTAACAATGATTTAGCAAACCATTCAGCTAAGATCTGATCCGGGATAAAAACTTTCACTAACTGCATTTTACATCTCCATTCATGAATATGATCGGAAATATAAGTGGATGTCGATTGCTTTAATGAAGTTAGTAACTCCGTGCCATTATCATATATGACCAACAACTGAAAATGAGTTAAAAATGAGTTAGCTAACTGGCTAAAATTATAAAAAGAGGCCCGTGGTAACTCAATATACCACTTGGCTGCAAGACCAATGAGAGTGCGTTGGAAAAGACGTAAGCGTATCGAGTCATCCAAGATGGAATTAGAGGCACACCAGAGGTGATAAGTCATTATGTGATTTGATGGGTCCTCTCCCGGCTTACCTTCGAACTTGGGTATGTCACTAGGAAACTTATTCGGCATTGTCAGCCAGAAAGGAAGATAATTGATTGGATCGTTCATTAGGCGCGACAAGTTAGGTAAATATAAAGTTGCGATGAATGGTAACTGACGGTTAGGGTCCCTAAAACTCTGAGTCATTATACCAGCCCCAGGAGGAGGATATCCAGGATAACTAGGAATGGGAATCGCATTAGGGATATTATATCCTCATGGGAAACCAGGATTAACCGGACCATACTGGGGGTGCTGAGGTTGTTGATATGTATACCATGGGTATGGTTGATATTGATATACTGGTTGTTTCACAGCAGGACTGTATTGGTACTGCCCCTGGTACGGTTGAGAAGTGAACTAAGGTTGACTTGTTACAACTGTACTTGGGCTAGGTTTCCCTACAGGTATCTGAACCGTAGTCTGAATTGTAGGTCTAGACTGAGGCAAAGATACTTGAGGGACTGACACAGGAGCAGTAGAAACCGGGGTTGTAGATACTCTGAGTGTAAGTGTGGTAGATGGAGTAGATGTTGGAACAGTTGCAGCAGCTATTTGGGGTGGAGTACGAGGTGTACTAGGCCATAGCTATGAAACCATAGAGGGTGCAAAGGTTTGAACAGTAGACTGGACAGGTTGCTGGGTTGAACCAGAAACTAAAGTTTGTCCAGTTGAAGATGACGACTGCACTTGTAATACCGGTTGAGGTTGATTCCACACTAACATCATTCCGGGGTATGGAATCATAGCAGGTTGACCATATTGAGGACCATAACCTGGTTGAGGGTAGGGGTGATAACTTAAAGGTAAATTTTTGGTTCCTTGAACAAAAGATTGACTGGAAGGTGGTTGATAACCTTGGGGTTGGTAACCTTGAGGTATATACTAATACTGAGGTTGACCCTGAGGTAGATATTGATACTGGGGTTGACCTTGAGGTACATATTGGGTTTGGGGTTGACCTTGAGGTATGTACTGTCCCGTAGGTATGTACTAACCTTGAGGTTGCCCCCCAGACACAAATTGAGTACCTTGAGGTTGCCCCCCAGGCATGACTTGAAGACCTTGAGGCTGACCCCCAGGAGGTAACTGACCACCTTGAGGTTGCTGACTAGGAATGGTACCTGACATCATAAGAATGTCCTCTACACTTAACGGTTTAGTTCTGTCATTTCCAATTAATAACCCTTTTTGACTAGGTTGAGGAGATGCTCCTGAAAAAGTACCAACGAGAGACTGATACCCAACGGGAACAGAGGGACCACCTTGAATAAAAGTTTTTGAAGATTGAGACATCACGGCTGACTGTATCGATATATTAGACGAAGGATAAAAACCTCTAGGTGTGGGGTGAAAAGGAGCCCGAGGTGGTGAAAAACTTAACCCTGGGTTGTCTAAGAAATTCGTTAAATTAAGATACCAAGTAGTACTCCTTGGTGGACTGTAAAAAATTGATTCACGCTCCCTTAGTTCGAATATAGGTTGATTTTCAGGGATAGATAAACCTTCCTCCTCTTCTGGAGAAGCAAGTTCTTCAATAGCAATAAGCCCAGAAGGAAGATCATGGGTAATTATTCTTTGTACCCTAGGTGAATCAGGAGCACTAGAAGTCGGAGAAGCTACCGCTGATATAGGAGTAGCAGTAAATTCACTTTCAGGTTCTGATATTTCAGGTTCTTCACCTATATCACTAGTAGATGAAAAACTACTAGTTACTTCAGAGACAGACACTGACTTTGGATTATACTCTCCTACTGAAGGTTGAAAATCAGGATGAACTATCAAAGAAGATTCTCCTTCTTCAGGTGATCCAACTCTACTGTCACTAGGAGTTACGAGGAATTTCAAGCCTTCAATTTCGCTTGAGACTCCTTCATGAGGCTGGCCCCAAAGTCTAGAGGAATTCCTCAATAAATAAGCAACGGTTACGACCTCAGGAGACTAGCCCCGAAGTCTACGGGACTGTCTTGGTAATTCGGCCACAGCTAAAAACTTTTAACTACTGCAAACGCAAACAAAGTAAAATTTCAAAGAAAACCGCCTAAAGTATCTAAAGAACCAAAAAAACTCGAATCACAAACCTAAAGAATCTATGGCGTCAAACCAAACACAAATAGTAACTTCCTGTAATGAAAATAATAGTTGGTGATGAAATCCAACATCGTAGAGTTCAATACAGAAATGGCGGGTGGAACAGTTACCCCTACAACCTTCTTAATGAATAGACTGGCACAAGTTCCTTCACTAAAAAACTGTCTCGAGTGAAGGGGAAGAATCCTAAAGATAATAGTCACTAAGGTCACCAACAGCAACAAATATATCTGGGGGAATAGTCTGCGATCCGATAAACACACAAGGGCAGAGTAACAAGCTCAATCCCTTTGCCGGCTCCTTGACAATAATCCAAGGTTTACCGACAAGTGACCCCAGGCTCATTGACAATGGTTAATCCGAGGTTTATCGTTTGTAGTACATGCATATCTGGCATCATTCCCAATGAAGGAGGATTGATCCCCTCACTAGTTCAGACATGATCTCGTGCTTCTCCTTTAAGAGGAACTTTCCCAGAGTATAAATGTAACAATTGGATTTATCCTACCACAAGATAAGCTACTTTTTTGTTTTTACTGTCTTGGAGAGTTAATTAATCTCCTACTCCAAGACACTAGCCTGATCTATGTTGGTGTATCGGAGCCCTAGTAAATAAAAGTTACTAAGTTAATTTTACTTTAAGCGTTATTTTTTATGGATTTTCTTTAGGACAAAAGGTAGCGGAGATGAAACTTATGATGTGTAGACTCGACTCAAATTCACTAAAAAGATGTACCTAGGATGAAAAACCAATCTTTCCTTTTCAATGAATTCCCTAACTAAGAGAGTTGGAGAATGCAAAATTTATAAAGACAACTTTCTTAACAATGAAAATCAAGAAAAATTCTTTATCTTTTCCAAAACACACAACACACGACCACTAATTATTTCATGAAAACTTCCTTTCTTTTTCCAAAGACTTCAAATGCTACTAAAACAAACTTTCCTCAAAAGAGATTATATATATATATATTTAGCAAAGCATGCAAAACTACTTGATAAAAATCAATTTTAAGATCTATGAAAATCTAGGAGAAATTTACCTAAAAGCAAATCTAATGAGGTAAAAGCCTACAAAATATAATTCCAGGTTGTTTTACTTAGTTACAATTCAACCAAGGACTAATTCATGCAGAATCATAAATCAGTCAAAAACAAAAATAAAAATCTCTTGTTCTTTTTCTTAAGAATGAAATTCACAACTTAACAAACAAGCCTTTTCGAAATTCCGCAAAGAGACAACACAAAGGTAGGTTTCTCAAGAAAAGGTGGATTTTACGAATGGTCTGACTCTTAAGAAAACTGAAAAGACCAGGGTTATCCAAGGTTTCTACAACTTCTAAATCCAGAGTCACTACAAGACCAAAAAAAAATCAAACCTAAGGCTAGAATGCCTATGAACTTCACTAAAACCCTGAGTCGAGATGAAAAATTCTGACAGGTAACCAGTGGATCTGGGTAGTAATTAACAAGCTATAAACAAGATCTAATAGGTAAAAAATGAAAAAATTGAAATGTTATAAACTTTTGACAGGGTACGCAGGCAACCTGTTTTCACAGGCGCGGCCCCGCTCTGTATGTAAACCAAAAGTGCGTATAGATATGCACTGTGCTTAACTCAGAGGGTGCATAATTCTCTCAAAAACAAGAAAAATAAAAAACTAACTCAACCCTAAGCAACTCTACCCAAATTCACAATCAATCAGTCAAAAACTAGAAAGCAATTAATGTTCCTCAAATCAAAGTATCAATCAAAAGAGAAATCAATCACATCTATGGAGTCCCCAGCGGAGTCGCCATTTTGTCACATGGAAAGAGTCAATTTTGCGGAAAAAACAGACCTCCCTAGAAATTAAGGCTTTTCTAGCGACAAACAAAACAGTCAAGCACTATCTTTCCCTAAATATGCATTTAAAACAGAAGCAACCATGTGTTTAAAGCTTACCTTTAGTCCAACGCTAGTTTGTAGCAGGCAAGCCTCTTCGATTCAGATGAGCTCCTCTCCTCGAAGCCTGCATACACAAACAAGAAAATAGTTACATAGCACCTGAATAACTCATATAATAACACATATTCATCATAAAGACCAAGGTGTTTATGAAACAAATTATATATAACAACTTGTTGAGAAAAATGAACTCAATTGTATTAATTTGAAACAAAAGAAACCTTACAACCAATGCCTTGGTGTTGTGCAGGTCCCTCCCAGTGTCCAGAAAGATTTCTCCTCTACTTTTATAAGCTCACCCACTTCCAAATGAAGCTAAGAAAGGTATGTGATCTCTCCTCTCAAGCTCTATAAGGGAGTCCTAATTTTAGCAGCATCTACCCTTAGGAATGTTTAGCTTTCAACCTCCCTTGCCTCTGGCCCAATGCCTCTATTTATAATGCTTTGGAGGAAGTTATCACATGAACCATCTGGAGGCGCTCAATCCACGTCAAACCATCTTCTAGAATGCTCTAGAATCGGCCGCAAGTAAGTTTTTTGAAGTAAAACTTGAGCCTTTTGACTTTTACAGGGGTACGCACCCACCCCTTTATAGACAGATCGTACAAGTACGCAGGTGTTATGAACTTGAGGTGCGTGGCCGCAGGTAAGAGTAAGAGAGAGTGCGGAACCAGAGTTATATTGATTTTTTAAAGACTTTCTCTCTTTTTTGGAGTTTGACATGAGGAGCAGAGGTATAAGAGTTGCCAAGGAGGACAGTATGGTTAATGATGGAGCCATACTGACTGAAAATAGTCATGGTGACAAATTTTGATGTAACAGCTTCCCAATGAAAAACAATTGGCATTTTGAGAATTAAGATGTTGAGGTCTCAGGCACGTATGAACCATGATTACTTTGAATCTTTGATAGTGAGTTTAGTGTTTGAGAAGTTTCCTAAGGAAATGCAGGATTTTTTGTCTAGTATCATGCTGACACCCGCAGAAACTGTGATCACTGGGGAAGTAATGGCAACTTAGGGAACTACCCCAGAGGTAGAAATGGTAGCTGAGGGTGGTACCCTGAAGGTTAGGAGCATCCAAGTATAGGCAGAAGTGCTTAAATAAATGAGGTCACCCAAGCCAAGGCCTACACCGACCAAAGACGGTCGAAAAACAAAGAAAGATAAGGATAAAGCACCATAGTTGGTGCACACATCTCCCAGAAAGCACCCATAGAAGGGAAAGCCCACCATGCAGGAGAAGGGTAAGGTAGTTGACCTGGAGCCTGAAGAGGATGTTGAAGAAATCCATATGGAGGAGGAAGATAGTGACATGGGGGTGGAGGAAATTGATGTTGAGGGGTCCAACCCTATCTCTAAATTTCCCCAGTACATTCCTCTGCACAGATGCAAGACAAAGGTTCTAAAGTACATTGATGAAAGCAAGGTCAATATACCGTTGCTGCCGAACAAAATTATCTTTGAAGGACTGCACCTAGGGCATGCCCCCCATTTGAAATTGGAGGATTGGGATTTGCCTAATACAAAGCGCTTTCCCCACTTAGTGACAGATCGACTCATGGACCACATCTTCTATAAAGACTCTAGTTTGACCACATTGGAGCCAAGAAAGTGGGTAAAAGGGGTGGATAAGGCTGGTCTATTAAACATGTTGTGGGTACCGCATTGCAACCGCATGCCCATAACCATGAGAGTGGTCAAGTAGTTGTTTTTCTGGGTGCATAATGGGTGCTTGTGGCTATAGGAACTAATACCGATCATTGACATGTTGATCCATAGGATCACTCAACTACTGCGCGCAGGAGAAAATCAGGCCTTGACATTTGGCAGATAGACAGGTGAGGACAACGTCGTCAAAGGAATCAAGGATAAATTTAAACTCGCTAAGAAGTCACATGGCTACTCCATCACTAGCATAAATAACCTCATGGTTAAGGAAGCCGTTCAGATCGTGGCAGGAAATATTATGAGGAAGTGTCATGTAGATGAAGTGTCAACACTAGTACTATCATTAACGACCTAGTGTGCAAAGGGTGTATGGTTCAACTAGGTGCACTACCTCTACAACGAGTTCCTCGCAAACTGTAGAGATGCACAAGATCAAAGCAAAACATTTCACTATGCATGGCTGCTACTATCCATAGTGTTGGTCCCGTGGGAGTTACCAGAGGATAGTCACTTTCCTCCAATCACATAGAAGCTACCAGAAGTTGTGAAGTTCACTTCACTCTAGGCTACGAAGGATCCCCAACGGGTCAAGGACAACAAGATCTTTTGGATCTTGATGGAGATGAGTATCCACATGGCCATCAATGGCAAGTCGTGGCTGTCATTAACAATTTTTTATCAGCTGACAGAGTATGTGGAGTTCAAGGTATACTTCCATCATGTCTCCATGCGAGCTTAGAAGGATCCTGAAAAAAAGTGGTATGACCTTCCATACATGGCCACAAACAACGTGATTGTAGCAATCCTCGACCACTAGTCGATGGATTGATGCGCTGCTTCGAACTTGATAGTTGGGTCTAGCAAGTCTGCATCAAAGAAAAAAAGGAGGAGGGTAGGCTGAAGATGGAAAAATTGGCTAACAAAAGGAAGAAGGATGCTTAGGATAAAACCGAGATAGAGCGCGCTGTCGTGAAGAAAACAAGAGGACAAAAGGAAGAGGAGGAGCATAGCTCTAACGGGAGTCAGAAGTCGCCTACCCTGAAGACAGAGGAGAAAGAACAATAACCATAACAGGGAGAAGTGGACTTGGAGACTACTCCATTATAGATTAAGTGCAATAGGGAACATGAGAAGGTAGGGCTATGGAAGAAGTCCAAGGCCAGAAAGACTTCCCATGACCCAATCACCTTAATTGAAGGTGATTTAGATGACATTGGTGATGCCGTAAGGGATGCAACCGCAGAACTGTTGTAGTAGTTCGAGAAGCTACATAAATAGGCCTTGGGCACCATTCAGATGGGTTTGCATGAGCTACAGATCCAAGTGTTGCAGGGACAGATAGTGTGGGATGGTGTAGCGCGATGTTAACTAGTTTGGAGCTTGGCACCTTAGAAGCAATAGGGATGATGTGCACACTGGATCCGTAGGCAATAGTGCTGCCGAGCGGAGCGCTGACTATAGAAGCAGAAGCTAACAAGGCTAGTGTAAGTGCCCTTAAGGGGGTTGGACTCAATTTTTCCATGCTTCCAAGTGAATACCTTCACACTTTATAGGATGGTGTGACCATGGAACTTCGAGCCCATGAACAATGCATGACACATGTTATCAATGAGCAAAGGGTGAACAACACTCAGATGGTTGTGAAGAAGAAATATGCTATTGATATCTTTAAGGCCATCATAGACAAGAATGAGTGCATGACCAAGGCAGTAGCTGACACATGCAGATTTGTACCAAAACTGGACATTCCTAAAGATGAGCCACTAGATGTGAGAATTCCGAAGCTCGGTGTTATAGTACGTGAAGTGAAGAATAGATTTGGAAAAGGTTTAGTTTGAATTGAACCTTACGATTGCAGATTTGAGTTGAAGGCCCAACCTTCGACTCTACCAGATGTTAGAGAGCAGCACGCGATAGTTGTTAAGGACGTCATTTGAGTAATAAATAGCATAGTAAAGGATTGCACTACTCTCCTCGAGGATTCTCTTGAAGTAGTCACTAGCTTATAGGAGGATCCCAATGTGCAGAGGCTAGAAACAGTGGCACGAGAGCTGTAGTAGTGGTATGACAAGGTTAAAGTGATGACGAGCATTGTCACCATTACCCAAAGGCTAGCAAATTTGCAGGAAGAAAAGGTGTTGAAAGAGTAGGTGGACGTAGCACAACATAGGGAACCATTATTGAAGGCTCGATTGAAGCCTTGGCTAGATGAATCATATGTCCTCACGACCACCATTGAAGGAAAAATAGCTAGTCTATAGGAAATGCAGTAGAAGGTACAGGTAAATGGAGCAAGGTCAGTCACAGAGTAGCTAATCAAGCAGATGAAGCAAGAAGCAACACAGTGCACTGCTGAAGTCCCAGTGGTACAAGTGGAGCTAGGAGGTCTTCATGATAAGATCTCCATGCTAGTAGAGTGAATCAAGGGCGAATCAACAAATTTGTGTTGGGGGCCTATTAGGAACGGGTCCCCTGGGGTCAATTTTGGGGTTAAAAGCCCAAGTTTTGGGGAAAAAAGCCCATATTTGTAGGAAATAATGTAAAGTCTTCGTATTTTTTGACCATGGAGCATGAAGATGTAAGCAGTCAAAAATGGTTTTTTTCCCTTAGTTTAGATAGTTGTGTTGGCTTGATGAGATCCGCCCTTGGTCTACGGACCATGGGATTGTATAAAAAGGGAGTCTTAGAAGAGTCTAAGG
>Ga0115844_100005_pt1 | contig 34926 bp, 27 predicted proteins | sample InSIn1gowninarea_FD_83858 | JGI IMG/M metagenome (GOLD analysis project Ga0115844, IMG submission 83858) | reverse complement strand
AATAGATTTTTGGCATTATATCAAAATGGCACCGAATGCAATACATATCAGCAACAAAATACATAATCAATGACACTCTAAATGGCCTCACCCTTTTTTAACCTCGCTATTGCTTTCCTTAATACTCTGCAAATTTTATCACCAATTAAATTGGGAGTTTCTCTATTGTCAAATTCCAAAGCTGCAAAATATGCCAAGTGTTTGTGTTGTTGTCAACCAAATTAGGAGTTTTACTTGGTCAATTTCCATTATTGACAATGCCAAATGTTGAGAACCAATATGCCCTCGTTACAAGTTTTGAAATGACAACAAAACAATTAATTATGAAACAATATGTGCACACACTACTTAAATAAATGAGAGAAACAAAGAATAATCTTAATATCAAACTTGGAAACCCATTGAAGTTTTATTCCAACTCACAGGTGATTAATAGATATGGAGGTATGTCACATATGATTGAATGTTGTTGGTTGTGCTTGTTATCCTAATATTCAAAACTGGACAATTTGAACCATAAACTAGTCAAACTAGTTGGTTCATTGGGTCGAGCTATCCGATCAGTAGAAAAATTGGTTTTAATTCCCACGGGCTAGGGTTTTGGGGTCTAAACGGCCATAAACCAGTGGATTTATTGCCAAGCCGACTGTAGACCCCACAAAAGGCGGTTTTGTGCTTTTTGAAGCGGTTTTGTCACCAGGGGTTGTTTCCCTCCAAAAACAACCCCTTGAAGCCTTTAAAAGGATGTCTCCCCTCTCATTTGACTCACACATCTCATTTGGAGTTTTTGTGAGCTTCATTATGAGCTTGGAGAGTGTTGAGTTTTTTCCAGAGTAGTGGAACGACTAAGAGTTTGGGTTGAGTAGTAGCCACCATGCCTCCAAAAGCCAAGAATACTGCATGGGCTCATTGTGATATGATTGATGGCAAAATGATATGAAAATATTGCCAAAAATATATTGAATGAGGGGGTATTTACAATTTCAAACAACACTTGGTTGGGATAGGAGGCCATGTAAAGCCATGTAGAGCACCAAATAAAATAATAGGGCATATTAGGGCAGGATACCTTCATAAGTTTGAGAGTCAACTTTCAAGTCACTCAACCAGCTGAGAAGTTTGTGACTCAAACAGTTGAAAAGTTTGAGAGTCGAGACTCAACCAACTAAGTTTGATCGTGACGAGAAGTGATCATGTTAATCACTGATATGTAGAATTGTAGGAGGCTAGTGGCCCTATAGCTTGTAACATTGTTTTTGGACTCTAGAGGCCATTTAGAGTGTCATTGATTATGTATTTTGTTGCTGATATGTATTGCATTCGGTGCCATTTTGATATAATGCCAAAAATCTATTGAAGGAGGGGGTATTTACAGTTTCAAACAACATTTGGTTGGGATAGGAGACCATGTAAAGCTATGTATAGCACCAAATGAAATAATAGGGTATATTAGGGCATAATACCTTCATAAGTTTGAGACTTTGAGAGTCAAGTCACTCAACTAGGAGAGAAGTTTGTTACTCAAGCAGTTGAAAAGTTTGAGAGTCGAGACTCAACCAAGTTCGATCATGACGAGAAGTGATCATGTTGATCACTAGTATGTAGAATTGTAGTAGGCCAGTGTCCCCATAGCTTGTAGCATTTTTTTGGACTCTAGAGGCCATTTAGAGCATCATTGATTATGTATTTTGTTGCTGATATGTATTGCACTTGATGCCATTTTGATATAGTCACATTTATGTGGTATATAGATGAACAAAAGTTTCATATTTTGTCTCTATTGGTTTGGAATCATGGTTTTAAATCTTAAAAATAGTTTTTTTTCATTAAAAATTAATTATTGCATGCATTTTTTAAAGACTGATTCATTGAGATCTGACCTGTCCGAGTTTGAAACCCAGTTTGATAAATGGACCAGTCCGGTCACCAGTTCTAGTTTTGAATACTTTGAGTTGTGATGATAATTCAAAATAGGGATCCCTTTATACATGGAGGTCCTATGTGCATGATGGTTGTGGAGTACACTGATTAGAATTTCTAACAAGAGAAATATGAGAACTATAAGCCTTGTATTATAGTAAAAAATAATTAATTTGATGTATTTATTAATTTTCGGTGTTCCATAGTTTAGAAATGATTTATTTCTTGATGTTGCATATAACCCCCAAGGGTTCTTCAACCTTCTCAATTTCTTAATATAAGGCCATTTATTGCTAAATGTTAGGTGCAATTAAAATATCATTTCAATGGATTACTTTATCGCACAAATTTATGATTCTTTTATTATCTGTTGCAATGATTTGGTTGATGTGCATGATAAATCATTAGCTTTGAGGATTAGACATTGATTGATTGAAGTTGTTATTCTTAAGTAGTATTTTGAACACTCTGGCATATATGCCATCTTCTGAAAAGTTTGAATGCACACCTTTTATGATCTTTTTGCAGCGTCAAGATGCTTATGATTTATAATTGACTGTGTCCATGACATGATTTTTCTTTTTAATAATTACCGAGTCTTTGAATTGGATGTAGTTGTGGTATTGAATATTCTTTGTTCTGATGGATGAAAGGTTCCAAATTATATCCAAAAACCTAAGTTACTTGGGAGCGGGAGCGGGAGCGACCATTTTCAGAAGCTCCCGGTTTGGGAGCGAATCCAGGAGCAATTTTTTAAAAATATATATATTTTTTAATTTTTGATACATATATGTCAACAAAAACATGTAGAATGATGAATTAGACATAAAAAACATAAAAAAACATAGATTGATCATTGAACCATATCACATCAATCATCTAGAAATTATAATCGTCATCAACCATGTCCATAAGTTAGTAAAATACATATTACAACTGCAACATATTGAGTCTTAGACTCTTATAAATCATGATTCATCAAATTCAATCTTAAAGTTCCAACTTCAAGCTTTCAGAATTGAAAATTTCAAAATTCAATAACATTTATCATCATTGATCACCAAAGTTGTACTTGTAAGCTAAGTTTAACCATTACAAGAAGTAATATCGAAGATATTTCTAAGTCCTAACTTCTAGTTCTAACTGTTAACATGATATGAAATGTTAAAAATTTATAAAATGAAACATGAATAATGAGATGAAATGAAACAACTTTAGTCTTTCACAAAGCATCATATTCATAATTCACAAATCACAATCATTACCAATGAGTTATAATTGCCAAGGCCCAACTTCAAACTTCAAATTTTCATTGTTACAGTGATATAATGTTTACAAAAAATATCATTATGATATGAAAGAGTCAAGAGTCAAGAGTCAAGGACTCAAAACTCAACAGTTATGAAAACTAAAGTCTAATAGAAACTAAAAAAGACAAGTAAACTGTAAATCTACATGTGGCCCTTGCCACGAGAGCCTGGAGGAGTATAAGCAGGTCGTGGTGGTCTTCTAGGAGTCTCCCGCACAAACCAACGATCAAAACTAGAACCTCCATGCGAGGGTGTAGATGGAGGTGGCGACAGCAAAGGAACAAGACTCGGACCTTGAGCACTGCTACTAGTAGATGGTGGAGGTGGCATGGCTGCTACAGCTGCTTCATTTTCATCCCTTAGAAGTTCATCTTCTAGTTCTTTAATATGTACAACTCCATCCTCCAAATTGTCATCCTCTGGGTGATTGTCCCAAATTTTATATGTGGGATCCTCATTAGCCCGATCACAGTAATGACTCAACAACCTCAAGTTGTAGTGCACATAAACCAAGCTTTTTGCTCGGTTTTCATTGAGTCTATTTCTTTTCACATTATGTATATAGCTGTAGGTGCTCCAACACCTCTCTGCAGAAGAAGAATTTACAACCTGTGAAAGAACTTTTTTTGCCAATTTTGGCAAAAGTCCGTGGCCGCCATATGTGTCCCACCATGTGAGAGTTTCAAATTTATCTTTGTCGTCCATTGCATGGAAGTTACCATACAAACCACTGCCACTGAGGTATTTGCCTATTTCAAGGCGCACAACTGCACATTCCTCACTGTCAGGTACCAATTTTTCTAATGCTTCCAAATATCCTCTAGTTACCTCTTGATCTAAGTGGGGTTTGGTCCTAAGCCCACCCCCTGCTGCAGGTTTGCCCAACCAAGATGAAGAGTAGTATTTTGGCGTAAGGATATACGCCAAGCAATGTAGTGGAACATTAAGCTTATTCCACCGTTCACACACACAATCATGAATTAGTTTGTACAAGTTGGGATCTCTATTATGAACAATATCTTTTATTTGCCCCAACATGGTATCCATTTGCTCATACACCTCGCCAATCACTGGTTTGTCTGTATCTGCAAACCGAATCATGTGATAAATTGGCTTGGTGAAATCCAATACCTGCCTAACACTTGTCCAAAACTGCCCATCAAGATCGGCCTCCTCCACCATTTCAAAACCTCCCATGTCAGCTGCATTTATAGCCCTTTCCTTTAATACCTGCCAATGTGGACTTGATACCATGCTAGCTAATGCCTCTCTTACCTTCAAAAGGCGCCTGAAGGTGAGGTAATAGCTACCAAATCTTGTCTTCGCAATCTTCAGCAACTCCAATCTCGAGTGATTGCGGAAAAGGCCATGGGTATTGCTATGATTTGTAATAAATTTTATCATTTGTTTGCCTTTCTTGTACAAATCACCAATCCATTTGTATTGTGCATTTTTGTTTTTGACAATATCATGCAACAAAAGGTTCAATGTGTGAACCAAACATCCAGACCAAAATATGTTGGGGTATTTATCCTCAATAATTGCTCCCGCTGCCTTACAATTAGCAGCATTATCAGTGATGACTTGGATGACATTGTATGGGCCAATACGCTCAATTGTTTCAAGTAATGTTTCTGCAATGTTGATAGCGGTCTTGAACTTGTCTGAGTAATCATGTGCAGCTAGAAAGATGGGACCACTAACAGACACAGCAAGAACACTTATCAATGGCTTGCCTTTTACATTTGTCCATCCATCAGATACAATGGACACCCCATAGTCAGTCCAAGAACTTGTCATTTTATTCAAAGAATGTGATATTTTTGCTTTTTCATGATCAAGGCCAACGGTTCTTGCCTTGTCATACCCAGGGCTCTTGTATCCTTTAGGGGCATCATTTATGGCAAAAACCATTTCGTGCCAATAAGGTGAGCGTAGAACATTGAATGGTATCCCACATGCATAGAGAAACCTGTAAACTTTTGAATCCACATCATTCCTACACCCCTCATCAAGGAAATCTGATATGGTTCTACGGCGTAAAGATGACGACCCTGTGCCTCCATGTCCATATCCACTGCCTTGGGAGGATGTTGAAGGAGTTCTTTGTGAGCTTGGTTCAAAGAAACCCCTTGATTTTTTTGTTATGTATTGGGCTTCCTCCTCTTCCCTTATGTATTTGGCTCTATCTGCTGTTGACACCGCGTTACAAGTCTTTATTCCTATTTGTTTCTCTCCATCCCATGGCCTTTTCCCGCAGAGGTGTCTTCTAGCACGGGTGTATGAACCTGTGTAATCAGTGTTGCAATGGGGGCAATGAAATTTAGTGGTTCCACCCCCTCTCCCTGTTTCAGCCCTGTGAACATATTTCCACAATGGAGTTTGGTCTTGTTTAGTTTTTTGAGGGTCATGTTCACCCTCCTCCAGCTCCTCCTCACTAGGGTTTTCACCCATTTGACTTTCTCCGGCTTCTTCATCCCCCTCTTCAGGCCCCCTCCGTTTTCTACTCTCCAGCACTATAATAACCATAAAAGGGACCAGGAAGAGGAAAATGCCAATAAATATAGCCAGGTCCATGGTGTTTGATGTTTGTAGGGTTTTGATTCTTCAATCTGCAAATTAATTTAATTTATTGGGATTAATTAATTTAATTTATTAATTTAATTTAAATAAATGATCTTTAAACTCAAACAGCTAAATTAAACTAACCAAATTAACTACCTAACCCGCTGAACTAACAAATGATTAAGTTACTTACCTCTGCAGGCTTCCTCCTCGCCCCTTGGCACTTGCTCCTTGCTCCTCAGCTCTGGCTCCTTGCTCCTCAGCTCTTGCTCCTTGCTCTCAATCTCTTGCTCAAGCTCTCAATCTCTTGCTCAATGAGTTGAAATGAAATATTTTTGGCCCATTGGCCTTATAAAACAAAAAAAAAATTCTAATTTTTTGTGGTTTGTGGGGCCGGGTGTTTTTTGCCCCCCCCCCCCCCCCCCCGGTGCGCTTGTTGGCGGGGGGGGGGGCCCCCCCCCCCCCCCCCCCCGGGGGGGGGGGGGGGGGGGGGGGGGGGGGGGGGGGGGGGGGGCGCTCCCCCGCAACATAGCCAAAAACTAATAGGATCATGGATTTAGTTTATGCTAACTCTTATTAATAGGAGAAGGAATTATAAGTTCCCAGTAGTTTTCACTTTAAACTATTGTCCGTCTTTGAGATTGAGTTAAATGACATAAGATGGTGTTCTTAATAATATCAAATCTTTGTTTTAGTATCCTCCACCAGTAATTTTCTATGCACATTGAGCATACACAACATATTCAAACATATTTGGGATATATTTACTAGATGTACCTCTATCATGTTCTTAACTTCTTATTATTGATATTTACTTTTATGGCAGGAGGTTTTACGTTGGATTAAATCTGTTGTTGTGGAAGTTGGCACAGACGTAACCACTGATCAACTCAAGGAATATGTTTGGAAGACATTAAAAAGTGGACAGGTGAGAATCTTCGAATTTATAAAATGTTTGGGATTTTAGTTGACTTGCTGATTTTTGAAACTTACGATAGTATTTGTTGTATCCTAATTCTTTGAGTAAGGCTTCTGACGCAGCGACATTACATCTTTTAAAATTATGCGTGCCAACTTAATTATGATCAAAATAGGGTCTTCCAGAAAATGTTGTTTGGGGTAAAAATTATACATTAGCTTAGTGATAAAAAATGAGTTTATGAACTGAAATTTTCACATTTTGCTAACATATATTTTATAATTTCTTCTAATATATTATGAAGCACCAAAATCAAAGTGAAAATCTGTGATTGTAGGATCTTAGTTGCAGCTCAATGATCTAATGTCCTACATGTATATTACACAAATGATGGATGCCTTTCATTTTTCATTTTGTTTCTTGCTTTGGTTCATGGTGTGATGGATGATTAGTGGTCCTATAAATGTTGATTAGATATGGGGTGTGTTGTTTTCTGGTCTATATTTAAAATTGTCTCATGTGTAGGATGCTAGTTTATTTCTTTTTGGGTTGAGTAGCCTTTTAATTGAATTGGGCTTATAGCCATGGTCTCTATATGGAACTCGCTAGTATCCACTGCCCCTCCCTCCTCAACATATACTTGCTTTAATGTTAAGCTTCTCGATTTCATTTGCAACATAGTATGCGGTCTCCTCTATCCATCTCCCTTAGGCTTGCTCTTGTTTTGTTCTTCAACTATACTACCTAAATCTGAAGGAGAGAACATGAACACTTGACAAAGTTATTAGGAAGCTATATAATTTCAATGACCATTATAATGAATATTATGTGCCTTTATATTATAAGTTTGCCTTTATGAGTAGTGACGAACATGCAAAGGTTGAGGACTGTTATTTCCAACCATTCTAAAAGTAATCAAGGCATCTCGAAGCTAAACACAAAGATACAAGTATTATTTCCTTTCATCATAGTGAAGTAATTCCAAGTGCATGAGATTATTATCTTAGGTTAGAACAAGTTGAGATGATCCCATTTCCTATCTGGTTCAACATGTTCCTACACATAAGTAGGGTGGTGACATTGTAGTGTAACAAAAGGAAAGAGAGGGAATTGGTTTCTCATTGTTAAGGTCCTACACTGACCTCGTTGCCTAGGATATTTTATTAATGTATGAGGACACCTTTCTTAAGACCCACTAAATAGTTACTTAGTAGTCACTTATTGTAAAAGGGGTCCTCTTTATTAGTAAAGCCCAAATTAGTTAGTAGGGCCTCAATGTAAGTGTGCTCGGAGGTAGTTAAGATTCTCTATGGATAGCTATATATTGAGTAAAAGGTTATGTAATTTGGTCGATAATTGTTATTGTATTCAGAGCCTTGCTCTAAGAGGTTTTCGCCTTGAAGAGGCCAGTGAACATAGCTCTCTACTTTTTTACTATCATGAGATCTTTCTTAGATTTTATTTGTTTTTCTTGTGTTCTTTGGTTTCACACAACATTATATCTTATTGCTTTGAAATTTTGGGGTTAAATATTTTACAACTGGTTTCAAAGGTCTTTCTTGGGCATTTAAATAAATATACGACACTTTTTAATGCAGAATTGGAAGAATCCAACCACAGATCTGAATTCCTCAAACAAAAATGATTAAGTTCCATCCAATGACGGAGTCCAGGAACTGGAATTATCATTGATATAAAATCAGCCTCTTTTTAGGGTTTTTCCAATGATGGTTGTGAATTCTTCAGATTGGATATCTTTTAATAGAATTGACAAATTTGAGTTGAACCAATGTCAATAGATCTAGAGAATCCATGGCATCTCATAACTGGGGTCATATTAACCAATCTGATAAGTATGGAAGAATTAATGATCTTTTTACCTTTTCGACCTCAAACCCTACCTTGAAAAGTAAACTATTTTTGGGTTATTGTACGCTCTTTCTTCAGTCAACAAGCTCTTAAGTTTCTGATTTTTTTATAGACATATTCTTAGATATTCCCACTTTCATGTATTGTTGAGTATATAGGAAGTTTCCTAGGCACACCTAAAACCAACCTTAGATATACTTGGGTTCGATCAACTTGGTCGAGTTGACTATTGGCCATTAGGGGAATTTTGACGTTTGGATTGGGTCTCCTAAGGAAAATAATAAAAAATAGTTAAAATAATAAAATAGGAGTTATGAATTTTTGAAGGAGTTACCAAATCAGTATCCACTTTGCATACTTTTGAGTAATCCCACACTACAAAAAAATGAAAATACATGAAAAGGTGTGTTTATTAAAAGAAAACTATTTTTTTTACTATATTTTCGGCTAGTCTCCTTATAGGTTTACTCAAATGTCAAGTGTAGGCACCCATTGCATCCAACGAGTACCCACTTTGTATACTTTTGAGTAGACCTACAGAGAGAATTGTTGGAAATACTTATAAGGAGATAAGTTGAAAATACAATTAAGAAAACTAGTTTTCTTCTTTTCTCTCCAAAAATATTTACCCTTGGAGATGACTTCATCATCATAAATCTTACAGGTTCTTTTGAAGTTGATTTTGTTGGTACATTTTTTGTTTTGAGGTCCATTTTTAACCTCAAAATTCCTCTAATGCTATACAAACTCATCCATCTGCTCAATTCAAAGGATTGGTTTGATACCGAGTCAAAGCTTGACTCGAGCAGATTGGTACCAAACCAACCCTATTTAATCAACTAGGTACAGACCCCACCGTACCTAAATTCAAATTTGTTTAAAGAAAGGATATTCCGACACATAGGAAATAGTTAATGATAACTTGGTCTAGTGTAGAGTTAGGTAAAGTATGTTTCTTTACCATGTACTTTTCTAACTTACAAACCGATGTTCACGATACTAAACATGAAGTGATCCGACGATTCATTGTCTCCTCAATATTACCGACACTTGACCTGTGGCTTAGCACCCGATTGGTCCATGATCTCTATTTAAAGAGCATGGAGGGTCATTTGTAAGGTGACCATTCATGAGAAAAGCTTACGTAAATTTTCTTTCTTTTATTAATTAATTGCCTGAAGTGGCCATGTTGGCTCAGGCCGTGAATTGTTTCCCTCTTTGAGGGTTTTAACCATGTCAAGAATACTGGTGTATTGCTCTGTGATCTGTTTGTGAGCAGTGTCCATTGGTGTTCTATCTGAGGAACTTACCCTATCCCCCCTTGAAGACAACCCCCCAAGTTTATTTGCCTCACACCTCTCGCATTAAGCATTTGTGAGCATTTGGAATTTTAGAGAAGCATTGAAGAGTAGTGGTTTGCCCCAGTGAGTTATATTGTATGTCGACATCTGAATGTTAAATCTGTCCCTATGTTTTTTCAAATTAAATTGCAGATTTGAAATCCATTTTTAAAATTTTGTACCTTTAGGCTTCTACTAGTTTGAAGTATGAACTTTGCATGTTAAGAATTTAAGATAGGGTTTACAATGTTGCATATTCAAATTTGTAGATTGGGATTTTACCATGGATACAAAAATCAAAGATCTTGCATGGATCCTTGTTGATCTTGTTGATAAGGAGATTGATGAAGGGCAATCGTAAGTCGAAAGAACACTTAACTAGTGTTATTGGACAAGTTTCCCCATGCATGGCCCCATTAGAGGTGATTGGACAAACTATATTGGAATTGGAAAATCGATTTGCGAAATTAGACGAAGATAATACTAGGAAAAAACAAATAAATGTAGCATGTTGTTTGGACTATAGAGTCTACAGGCCATTTAGAGCCTTGTTGTATTTTGTGGCTTTTATGATATTTTGATGATAAAAGAGAGATTGGAGCTCACTCTGTCGGATGCATAATCATTTCCTCCTATCAATTTGGAGAGCTAAGGGTGAAACCCTTGAGGGAATTGGTTTTAGTGGTGAAAGAAATCCACCCTAACTAATTAGAAGGAAAGATCATTCAGATCTTTCATAGGTATTTATTGCTAAAGGTTCATCTCATTGCATGGGTACAGTCAAAGATCATGGGATTTTTGGAGGTCGTATTTTCCATTTGTAGTTCGTGTGGGGAAAGGGGGTCGATTCACTCATTGCCATACTGTGGGATCATTTGAGAAGGCCATACTAATTATTATCAATAAGTTGAGGGTATATTTTGTGGGTAGTTTAACCCCAGATTTTTGCTTCCCTATTGAATGCCATATTTTTCTCAACAGTTCAAGCCATCATTTGCTAGTTCATGGCATCAAAAGGAAGAGTAGAACCAGCCATCAAATCTGCTCTAGTATAGTAATTTACAACAGTGTAAGGGGACATTTCCACATTGTCATCATCTCCTATTTGCCTAGAAAATCGTTCCAGTAGCCATGGTTGTTTATGGGCCACCAAAATTTTATTTTTGTAACTCAAAAGGTTACTCCAACATGTAAGTCAATGTCAAATTAATAAAATAGATCATAATATATTAGCTGAGATTGTTTGCTATGGAATTTTTGCTTTGTGGTATAATGGTTGAGTTATTTGTTTAACAAGAAGGGATTTTACAATGGTTTTAATAAACATATATGTTATATTGGTTGAATTTACTTGTGATATTTTGTTTTGGGTATATTGGTTGAGTTGCTTGTCTAGAAAGAGGGGATTTTACATGCTCCTAGGAGCAGATTCCTTTGACAAATGGTTCCAATGACTTGAGAAAACCATCTAGTGCCACATTCACGAACACTACATTCTCCACCGTCTCCTCAATGGCTACATGCTGATCCCATGTCTGGGTGATCCTCATGAAGTTACTGGTGATGGATGGATCTAAGTTTATTTCTCAAGATCATTTTCCTATTCATGTTGTTGCTCTGGAAACTAAGTCACTTGACACGGGGACACAGGACACGGGACACGAGGAACATGGAGATTCGAGTGTCAGACACGGACACGTTGACCCTCTGGAATAGGACGCCTTATATAGTATTTTTTTAATATATATATATATTAAAAATTAGATATTTCGTACACAAATTCTCATTCATGATACAAATCCATTGATTCAAACATAGATCTTCATCTAGATGTAACTTTTACAAAGTAACATTATGCATACAAATACAATTGTGACAAATGATAAATCATAATACATATTCAATTCATTAATGATCCAATAGGAGAAAGACAAGACACTGTAGTTTTCTCATTAAGTCATCAAAATCAAAATGTGTTACATAGGTAGTACAATGGCAATGGAAAATAGAAATAGCAAATAGCAAATACAAAACCTACAAGTCTTCACGCCTCAAGGCAATAGGTAGCTCATGAATCATCAATACTCATCATCAAAATCAATATCACTGTACTCATCATCATGGTCACCACTGCTTTCATTTGCTTCATCCTCCTCCTTTGTATCCAAAGTTTCTCTGCATCTACTGGTGTGGAGGATGACCCCTCTACAGTATCACCATCATCAAATATGATAGGCTCTAGCACTGGCTCATTGAGATCCAAGTTGGCCAATGCCAATTCAACACTGTTGTCCAAACCCATATCATCAAGAAAGACATCCCACATCTTTGTCTTTCCCTTCAACTTCCTATTGCTCTGCTTGTAAATAAGACAAAGGTTGGTGTGCACATGAACCATTGTCTCTGCCCTGGATTGCTTAAGCTTGCTCTTTTTGACACTATAGAAATTCCCATATGTGCTCCAATTCCTCTCGCAACAAGAAGATGAAATCACCTGAGAGAGGAGCCTCATGGCTAACTGTTGTAGAGGAGGGCTTGTTGCCCCATGAGTTTCCCACCAAGAATAGGACTTCTTAGCCCCCCGTTTCTAATCACATCATATCTTGCAAATTGACCAGTGCCAGTGGAAAACTCTGCAAAGGCATCCTCCACCTCATCATGGGATGCTCTATCTTGAAAAATCCGCTTGAATGCATCTTTCCTCCCCTATGAGATTTCACCATCCATGTGAAGAGGGAATCTATGGGAAGGTCCGCCATTCAGCCACTCATGGTTGCAGTATTTTGCGTTCAATGAGTGAGCCAAACAATGTAAAGGTGTGCAATTCTTGTCCCATCTGCTAACAAGAATATCCTGTATGGTGGTGAAGAATGCCTCTGATGATGTCTCATACTCGGGGCACTCACTCTATAAAATAATGCTCCTCACAGACTCAATCATGGATCTCATCCCTCATAAACCTCTCCTAGGATGGGTTGGTTTGTATCTAGAAATCAAAGCAAAGAAATGATAAGGGTCCATGATCTTAATAAGTAGATCTACCCTCTTCCATATGTGCTCCAATTCCTCTCACAACATGAGGATGAAGTCACCTGAGAGAGGAGCCTCATGGCTGACTGTTGTAGAGGAGGGCTTGTTGCCCCATGAGTTTCCCACCAAGAATAGGGCTTCTTAGCCCCCTGTCTCTAATTACATCATATCCTGTAAATCAACCAGTGCTAATAGAAAAATTTGCAAAGGAATCCTCCACCTCATCAACGGATGCTATGTCTTGAAAAATCCACCTGAATGCATCTTTCCTCCCCTAGAGATTTCACCATCCATGTGAGGAGGGAATCTGCGAGAAGTTCCACCATTCAGCCACTCATGGTTGTAATATTTTGGATTCAATGAGTGAGCCAAACAATGTAAAGGTGTGCAATTCTTGTGCCATTTGTTGACAAGAATATCATGTATGGTGGTGAAGAAGGCCTCTAATGATGTCTCATACTTGGGGGACTCACTCTGTAAAATAATGCTCCTTCCTGGTCCACACCTCCTCCTTTGTCCTTCACATCTCCATATTATGCCCAACTAGCTGCTCATCCATTTCACCCCTACGCACAACCACAGCCTCAGTGGAATGCACCTCATTAGTGGTGGAGGCCCCAGTACACCACTACTCCCGCTCCTTTTCCTCCACCACCTGCTCAATCGCAACCATCGCCTCCTGCTCCACCAAGGTAGCCCCAAATTCGTGCTCAACTGAACTCGAACCCAAATAACAGGTAGGCTCGACAAGTATGTAGTGGGAAACCACCTGCCCAACCACAACCCCATCCACATCCATCTCAAATATACACCCCCACTGAACTACCTGTACCACCATTTCCAAACCCACACATTGGAGTAGCTCAACCCAATTACAATGTAGAGGCACAACATTTCCAAACAACTTCTTTTGAGCTCAATGATATTCACCATAGCTCAGGAAGAGTATTGCAAGAAAGAGATTATATTGACATCATTGAAGGACCACATCCAGCAGAAGAAGGTGCAAAAGAGGAGATCAAAGCACCATGGGCTGCACTTGATGAAGAGAAGACATCAGAATCAGAGATCGAGAGAGCTCCCTCATGGTTACCATCAAATCCTCCATGTAGTCAAGAGAAAAATCAACGAAAATAGGAAGATGTGAAGGTCATGATAGAAGGTGACTTGAAGAATGATCTAGATCAGCAAAAGGACCAAGGATATCAGAGTTATATTGAGATATGGTTCCAGACGGTCACTAAGTTGCAGTAGTACTCTCTTCCTCAGCTATGTTTGATCCCTTCAAAGTCAAATCATTTGGTCTCTGAAACCTGGATACCTGTCAAAGCATGCATTTCAAGCCTCCACACCATTTTGTCTATCATCTCGATGTGCACATGGCTCCATTGGAAGTATTCTTATACTTGAAAATGATTTTGTTTTTCAAGTAGGGTAGGATAGGAAAAAAGAAAAAAAAGAAAATATGAGTAAAATAAAAATCTAAGGTGAAAACCTCCTCGGAGGCGCCTCAGATTGGCTCATTGATTGAAAACCTCCATGAGGCGGTCAATGGGTTGGAAAGAAGAGAAAAGAGAAAAGAATAAGATCCCTGGGTGAAAACCTCCCTTGGAGGTGCCCAGGGTAGGAAATTAGGGTGAAAACCTCCATGAGACGCCCTAGTTGTTTTCAAAAAAAAAAACAAAGAGAAAAAGAAAAATAGACCTAATTTCTGGTGAATAAATTGCAAGTTGCAGGAAGGACATTGCAGGTTAGGAGGATCGCACAAGAAAGAGACAGAGGTCAGCACCAGACCGCAAGCATCCCTCACAATCCATTCCTCCATGACCACTACCCTTTCCCAAGATCGATCTCCGAGGAGGACCCAAAGGTTGGGAATCTGTCCATGAGGCCTATAAACATCCTTGCTTCCATCCATCGCCATATGTCACCTTTTTCCATCTCTGTACACCTCCATTGCACTCATTTTTTTATGTTGCTACCCAGTCACACACAGAAATCATGTTTTCTTCATACTGCCAACAAAAACTCCTTAATAACAAATCAAGTAGCAGTTTTTCACTCACCATACCTGTTACCCTCTGTCTAGATTCCTCATCGGCTGAGACCCAAGTCTGCATTATAGCCCAAGCTCATTTTTTTTTCCTTACTGTGCAAAAATTGCAGAATGCTCAAAATACATAGAGCAGAAATTTGTTTTTTACCTAACTTGAAAACCGTGCATCCATTTAAAAAACTATTTTATGGGAAGTTGTATAATGATAATGGCAACATGTTCAAGCAATTTCAACCAATTCTAGTGCACAGTTTCCAAGAAATCAACCTCCATCACCTTCAACCATTTTTGCATTTTCTCCATATCCATGCATCCATTTCAAAACTTGTTTCATGGGGAGATGCATATAGGTGATAGCCCAAGCAATTTTAGCCAATTCCATTGCACGTTTTCCGAGTAATTGACCTCTCTCACCTTCAGCCATTTTCAATTTTTCTCGGAATTTGTGCATCCATTGATCACAATTTTGCTATGGGAGGTGCATTATGCTGATAGAAACATGCTCAAAAAGTTTTAGGTCAATCTGGTCTATCGTTTTGGAGCTATGGGCAAAACAAGTCGCTATCCTGCAAAAATCTAGCATCAGCGGCTGAGGGTGCAAATCTGATGGTGGAAGCAGACTCCTGCAGCGTAGATCTAGCCAGAGGATACCTGCATAAGAAAAATAGCCATGTATCAGCAACCAAACCAACATGCATCCACAGAAACAAAGGCATGCAGCAGAAGGAAAGGCCATAGCACCTTACAACAAACGCATTCGACTTCGAGGTACGTGACTAAACCCATTCCTTTGTTGCATGAATCTAATTTAAGAACTGTGTGAACAATGAGATGGTTGTGATTAAACAAGATCGGTGGCCAGTTAGCTGGCCACCCTCATCCAATTCAAACAACGCTCGGTGGGTGCAATCGACACGTGTGCTCAACCATCTCAGGAAGAAAACTGAAAATAGGTAGTGGTGGTTGTTTAAACTCTAACTTAATTGATGGAAGTGATTACAGGCAGAGAACATATAGTTCATAATAACACTGCAGTGGGGACCAACGTTCTACATGGGACCAACGTGCACTTGGCTAGCTCACCCTCCATCAACGGAAGTCTTCTTAAGCAACCAATCGAACTCATCTTTGAAATACTCTCACCACCGTTGTTTCCATTTTATCATCGTCCCTGCCGCTACAACAAGCTCCATACCACCTCCATGGAAATGATACCACCTCCATAGCAGCGAACTAGTCTTTCTCGGACATTTCTCAAAACCCTCCTACTTATCGGCATTCTATAGGAAGCACGGTTTCATTCTACAGGGTAGCGAGAGCCTTCTAAAGGAAGGCTTCTACAGGAAAGGCAGAAAACAACCCTGCAGAAAGAAAACCCGGGATTTTCAGCGAATTTCAAGCTCAAAACAAGGTAGGCTCGAAAAAACTCATCTATGCATGGTATGTTTGTGCAAGGTGGTGGATTGAACGACATCAGATTGGGAAATCAGGAAAAATCTGCCTGTGAATTGGAAGTAAAACGTTTGCCTGTGTATTGCACTGGGTTTCCCAATTGTTTCTGCATCAAGATTCTCCTCCACGTTTCCTTTTTCTTTTCTTTTTTTAATTCTCTTGTAGGGAAGATATATGTAGCTGTGGGGGCCAGCCTGTGTATGAAAAATTTTGAATTTGCATATCTATACGTGTGCTGAGAAGAAAACTTGATCTCTGTACTCTGTTTGTAGAAACAAAATTCTTCCTTTCATAAACAGATAGTCGAGTTCTGGGAAACAACATTCCCTTTTCAGATCAAAGCATAAAAAGAGCACTCTCACCATGCCAGGGGGATTCATAAGGAAAGAACCCTTGGACTCCAACAAACTGCACGAGCATCCTGAGGTGGTGGACCTTTTCACCCGAGCCAATTGGATGTCCTTCTTTGACAAAATTCAGGGTCATGACGAGGAGATAATTGAGGAATTTTTAATGTCCCTGAGACCTCAATCAAAGACACATGCCACAATTAGTTTTAGGGGTTTGACCTTAGAACTTACCCCTGAGCTCATTAGTCGAGTTACTGGTCTACCATTAGGGCTCCTTTGGAGCAAAGAAGAGAGGTCATTAGGCCAAGCTGCCAAGAAATCATTCTTTCTGCCCGAGGAACATCCTGTAGAAGACAAAAACAAGGTTAGAAGAACCAACTTGCCTCCTCTCTAGAGTGAAGTCAGTTTCCAAATTATGAAGTACATCACATGTGAAGGAAGGTTTAGCATCATCTATGGATATCATTTCAGGTTGTTGTGTGAACTAAGGCATGGGATTGATTTGCCTCTAGCCAACAACTAAGCATTCCCTATTTTCTTCTTCAATCACTAATTGAATGTGGTACAAAGTTAAATGAAGGGATCCCAGATCAGTTGGCCCATCATAGGCTCATCAAACTATTGGTGGAAGATGCTTTGCACACCTACACTGTTCCCACATCTTGGGAAATCTTCAGAAACATGTCCAGGGATGACAATATTAGAATTTTGGCCGAAAACATCACACCATCTAGCAGTGAGGAGGGAGAACACACTAAAGAAGGTGAGAAAACCAATGGTGAAGAAACACAAGACATTCAATCACAGAAAGAACAGAAAGAAAAAGGGGAAATGGGCCAGATTGCTGAGTCTAAAACAAAGGAAGAAACAACAGCAAAAACACCAAGAGAAAATAGGATGCGGAGTAGGACAGAGAAGGCTGAAAAAGCCCAAATGAAGGCTGCCACAGCGAAAGCAGTCACACAAAAACAAAAGGAAAAGACACACCCTAAGATCTCAGCAACACACACAGAAACAATTGACACAGGGATTTCTATAGGAAGCAAGGAAAAAGAACAGCAAGAGAAATCACCTGAGATATTGGCAAGGGAGGCAACAACTGTGCTTGTTGCATTAAGCACACCTACAAAACAAAAAGAAAAAGGAAAAAGGCAAACCTCCATGTATTTTAAGGCCAGGAAAAGCACAAGAATTCAAACAAGCAGAATAGGAGGAGCAGTGGAAGGACATGGACAAGAAGGCGTAATTTTATGGCACACATGAGTAGACCACATCAAAATCTTGGGATGATAAGGAGGCCACCAGAGCCAGCAAGAATGAAGAGATAGATTAGTTGCTCAAAGGATGAGCAACACCTTTAGTAGGGGAGTGATGATGAGCCCCAGAAATGGGTAATTCTATGGGCTCATTTAGCCTCCTAATTCGACTTAATCCACCATTCTCATTAGTTTATTGCATGTTTTTTTTTATATTTATGCTAATAGAGTGAATTGGGTAAGTCATTATGCCAGAAAGTCCAATGTGTGCTTTATGCAGATTTTTGGTCAATTTTGAGACAAAATCAAAGGTTAAATGAGCACTTGGCAACCAAATTCGTGGAAGAACAAGGGAGAGGATTTGTAGGAAGGTGTCCCCTTCATTTATGAGCCCTTACCTCGAATTCTCTATCAAAAACTCGGAGCACAAGGGTCAACCAAGCAAGTCAAGTAGGACTGCTGTTAACTGCAAGTTTTGGCAGCCGAGTTCCTAAAGTTTAGGAGGGTTGTTGGGGTCCTAAATTTGTATAAATAAGAAGGCTTAGGGCCTCAGCTCGATTAGTCAGGAGTTAGTTAGATTGTAGTTAGATGTTAGTTAGATTTAGTCAGTAGGTTAGCCCTGTATCAGCACATTTTTGAGCTTTTTCTTGTAGATAGTTTTTGGTATGTAACTATTATTTTTTGATCAATAAAGATGAATCCAACTTTGCACTCGCTCTAATATTTCTTAGGAGGGTGTAGCTCTTGGGGTTGGGCCCAGCCTAAGTGCCAGTACCTCCTTTGTGTACTTTTATGTGTCTTTGCTGCATTCATAGAATAATTTTTGTTATTTAGGTTTAAATCTTGCTTTGTTGCTTAGGTTGTTTTGATGATTGAGATAGTTTTTCATGCTTCAGGTTGATTTGAGAGTTTGGTAATAGAAAAGATCTGCGAAAAGGCCATCAAGCAATCCCTGATCTCCTCTCTCCCTCCTTGGGACCATGAGCTGAGACCAAAGTGTCCTTGCTGCTACAAAAACATTGTTTTTGCCTCTTCTTGCAATTGCTAGTGTTAATTTTTTAGTTAGGAAAGTTGATACCAGTTGTAATTGTGTGTTTAGAATCTGTTCTTGGTTAGCTTCCATAGTTATATTACATGATTTTCTGCTAATAAACTTCTGTTCATCATGTTTCTGGTTTTTAGGTCAAAGTAGTTCAAAATAGCTAGATATTTGGTGTTTCTAGTCTTTCTTCGATCAATTTTGAGAAATAGTGTGCAGAGCATCTGTAATACCTCCCTGTCTATCCTTCCTCCATCATACCACCTGTTCCAACCCTTAATTCCAGATTCCTTCCCTTCATTCGCCACCCTTGTCCACTTTGCCCTAATTTCTATATTCTTGTGCGTCATTGCTCCCTCCATCCTTGAACAAATCCAATCACCTTAATCACTCCTTAGCCTCATTCACCAGGTCCTAGACCCATTAACATCCTTATCCAACCTCCATTTCCACTTTCCCACCGTTTTTCAACCATTAACCCTTCAAAATCCTCTCTCGGCTCTTCCTGTAGAACATCTTATAGAACCCCTGCAGACTTCATGTAGAAGCTCACGAGAGCAGTTTTTTGAGATCTGATCGCTGTGAAACTCTCTGGAAGGGTGCTAGGGACCCCTTAGGCTCTCTTCTCACCTTCCCAACCTCCTGCAAGTGCCCACTCCATTTCCTTTCGCCAATAAACCTCTGCACAATAAAAAATAGTTAAAGCACATGCATAATAATTCTGCAAAATTACTCAAAAATACAAAAAGATGTTTTTTTTCATATTTTCCTTCAGAAGTAGCTTAGTCACATGCATTTTACCTTTCCAAGAGTCAATGGCATCCATTTCCGCAGCTTTCATCTCTTTTCTTGCACTAGTAGGGTTAGTCGGTAAAACTAGGGTTTGCTAAGGTTTGCATTTCCTTTCAGCTTTCATCTTATTTCTGCAAGTAGAATAGTCCTTTTGAGATTATCTTTCTTCCATCATGATTAAAAGATTCTTCTGAGAACTCATAGAAGTTGGCTTGAGCTCCTGGCGAACTTGTGCCAGCTGATCAAGTGATAAAATTAAAGAAGGGAGTTCCGGGAGTTGCAGCGTCATTGCTACAATATTGGAGCCCACCAACAGACTCAATCATGGAATCACATCCCTCATAAACTTCTCCTAGGATGGGTTGGTCTGTATCTACTAATCAAAGCAAAGAAACGATAGGGTCCATGATCTTAATAAGTAGATCTACCCTCTCCCACCAAGCATCATCTAATAGTGTGTCCTTCACTCTTTTTGGAGGTTGCTTGATCTGTCTTTCTCGAAAAAGACCAAAACTCTAAAATAACCATGGCCCCAAGAGCGGTTGTGACCTCGCTCAACCTCTTCAACATGATGAATGAAGAGGCAAACTGTGAATCCGCAATCCCCAACAATGGTAGATTGTTGTACTCCTTGTAGATAATGAGGGAATTTGTATAATTTTGTACAAAGTTGCAGATATGTCATGCATCCTCAATAATTCTTCCAATCCAAAGCACATCAGAAGAAATATATTTAAGTGTAAATTCAATGAATGGACAATGCAAGATGTCCAAAACATTTGTGGATATTTAGCTTCCACAATCATGCCAGCGGCCTTGCAAACAGGTGCATTATCTGTAATGATTTTCACACAAGAATCAACACATACATCTTCAATAACTTAAAAAACAACTCACCCATATATTGTGAATCCTTGTATTGTCCAAGTGCATCTACTGATTTCAAGAAAACTGGACCATTCAAGGAAGACAACGTGAAGTTGATGAGTGAGTGTTGTGCTAGATCTGTCCATCCATCAGAAACAATGCTAACCCCAGATGTTGGCCATGTTGATTTAATAGGCTCAAGCATTTTGTCCACCTCTTTTTTTTCCTTCGTCAATGTGGTTCTAAGTTTCTCTTACCCAGAAGGCACATCTCAATAAATAGAGGTGAGTGTGCAACAATAAAGGATATGAAGTTTTGATAGAAAAAAAGGCAATGATGAGATCAAGCTCTTCTTGTTTCTCTTTCTGAAAAATCTTGTCCATTGGACCAAATGCAATTGCCTTTTTCTTGCTGCTTGTCCCCCACCGGAACACTCAAATGGGAATTTGTTGCTGTTTTTCCTCAAGAATCGAAGGGGGTTGTTTTTTTTAGATTTTGTAGCCACATTTTCCATACCAACATTGGCCTCTCTTTCCATTTCTTTCTTCTTTGCTATAGACACCTTTGTACAAGCTGCAATTCCACAACTTGGTAAAGCCAACTGAGCTTTCACGCAGAAATATATGCTCGTGAAATGATTGTTGCAATAGCTGCATTTCTGAGTAACATTACCTCCTCCCTTCATCTAGTTGCCTGGACCTTGCTCTCTTGTGACATATTTCCACAAGAGATATTTGTTATCTTGAGGTTGTTGTCTTCCCTCAACATTTGAAGTTGTTGTTGCAGCCCCACTTGCAATAGAGGGAACACTCGCAAACCTTGATGAAATTGGAACAAGAGGGGCATCTCCAATGGGGACATTCTTCCCCTTCCTTTTCCCCTACCTTGCTGCCCTTGATTGAGCCATGAATGCTATATAAGAATAAGCAAAAATGCACAAATTTGTAAAAGAAATGAACATGGAAATTGTTGTAATAAAAGTGCAAAAAAGGTAGAGAGAAAATGTACTTACCAGTGGCTTGAATCTCCTTGAAAATGGTCCCGCGCCATTTGCTCTTTGCTCTCACACACCCACAACCAAGAGAAAAGGTAGATGTGCAAATAGAATGACCAAATCGGCCTTTTAACACCATGTGGGAGTCCCTTTTTCGGGATTCGTGTCCCAGAATCGTGGCAGATTGTGTCCTGATTAGAACGACACGAATCTGATCGAATCATGTCTGATTTGGGACACGAGAGGGCAAGGGAATGAATCTGGTTTCTTAGTCTGGAACATGTCCATTAGAGCTTTGTAAATCTCCTTGGCTATCTTTTTTCTGCCAAGTGAGGAGTCAAGTGATCCTTCATGGCATCCATGATGGCACACTAAGCTTTAATGCCTTTCTTGTGGATTGCCAATTGTGTTGGATCTCCTTGTCCATAATCTCCCGAAGGTCATTCTCATTTAGCAACAAGGTAACCCTTGCCTTCTAGGATAGGAAATTTGATGCTCCATCAAACCGGTCCTCAAATCTGAGATTGATTGTTTCCATCTCTAATATGATCAACTGCATTGTGCTATGTCCCAATATCCACAAAAATAAATGTTGGTTTATAGATTCACTAGGATCTCCCATGGATTTGTGCTTTGGTCCTCTGAATCACTAACTACATTAATTATATTTCCGATCCTTTGATTGTATGGTCTCCCTCTCATCCTTTGAAGGTTACCTCCACCAATCCCGCTAGTTGCATTGGAAAAAAATAGGCTTGCTATCACTGTTGTCCTTTTTACCCCTTACATTGTTGCCAATTCTCTGTCGCACTTTTTGACTTCTTTGTGGCACTGTACGATTGACTTGCATCCATGTGTCATACTTTGTTGTATGGCCTCGTCTATTGCATCTACTCTTTAAGGCGGTTGGGTTTTGACCCTATGGCTCGATTAGGCTATTGTAGCCTGCACGAGCCTGCAACTAGGTTGGTTGGCCTTGCCAAGCATTGCCCTATCTTGTTAACGATTTCTTTGCAACAACAACATTGTTTTTCCCTAGCAACACTACTTTACCCTACTCAACTTGGCATCCCTCAAGCTCTTCATCATGTGCGACTTGTTAATGGTTGTCTCTCCCTCTTCCTTACCCCAACAGCTGGACTTGTTGGCTCCAACCCTATCCCTCTTACCGTCCAACCATCTGCCCAACCCTGCTTGCCTCCTGTCGTTGCAACCTTTGACGATTGTTTGGATGTGGGTTTCTTATGGTGGGTGCCCATTGATAATGTCCCAACCCTCGACTCAAACCACTTGTGGCTTCTTTGCCCCTTGTAGCTTCACTTCAATGCGTTGGGCCTAGCTTGACACACCTTTACCTGTAGCTACACATTTGTGTACAATGCTCCCCTGCATCTGTGTCATTTTCTGCAATTGTGAGATGCTTCTACTACCCTGAATCCTGTGATTGGCTTGTCTGTAGACCAATGTTTTACGACTCCGACTCCGACTCCGACTCCGACTCCGACTCGGCCGAGGATCGACTCCGACTCTGACTCCGACTCAGCCGAGGATCGACTCCGACTCCGACTCCGACTCGGTAATGACTCGGCCGGCTCGATTTCAATGACTCGGTCATTTAAAAAAATACATTAAATATTTATTTTTTTATTAAAAAACATAATTTTAAATATTTTAAACATAATTTTAAAGATTTTCATTCATGTTTCCAAACACACAGCATTTTAATATAGATGGAAGACAACATATGATCAAAGTAGGCTCATGAACCAATCCACTATATCAAAATGGTGCCCAATGGAAATACATATTACATAGTCAACTGTCATACGTGATCAAAGACTCAAAACAAAATACAAAATTCAAATAACCAAGGAGGCTAGAAATGGCCTCTACAACAAAAGTAGCTAGTAGCTAGTCGTTACTGCCAGAGGAGCCAAGATCATCTCGACCAATCTCTGGATCATCATCATCAGAGTCAGACCAGGGGCCCCATGGCTCCTCCTCATCATCATCACTGCAACTGTAGAAGTGGTACCAGTACCACTAGCAGGCTGTGCAGCAGATGCACGCTGAGATAGAGTAGATATGCGGCTGTGCTTCTGTCGTGGCTGAGCAGAGGAAGCACCTTCGACTTCAACTGGAGTCCTTGCTAGCTGTGAGACTGAGGCTGGTGGATTGGGATCTGCATTCAACTGAACAGACTGAAGTTGACCAACATGTTCAAGTTCATCAAGATCCTCATCAGGATCAAACTCTGGTGGACAACTCTCCACTACCCAATCTGATGTTGGATCAATGTCTTCCAACACAATGGGATCTGAATCAGGTCTTTTGTTCATCAATTGGTTTCGTCTGAGCCGAAGGTTGTATTAGACATAAACTAGATCATTCAACCGTTTTTGATCCAAACGGTTTCTCTTCTTTGGGTGAATCCTCTCAAAGATAGACCAATTGCGCTCACACCCAGATGCACTGCAAGTTTGACTCAAAATACGAATTGCAAACCTTTGCAATTCAGGGCACTGGCCACCAAAGGCCTCCCACCATTGTGCTGCAAAAAACATATGAGTGTAATGAATTATGAGTTACATGAAGGCTGAAGCAAACCACAATAATACAAATTATATCTAACTTTCAAATTATAAATGATTGAACAAACTTTAATAAAAAAAGTAAAACCATTAAGAAATTGAAAATTGAAATTTTTGTTTACCTGTCTCATCTGCTTCTCTTGCAATCTTTGCTAGGTTCTTCCCAAAGGTACCTGTTGCATTGCTGAAGGATGTGACCTGTCGATGTATCTCCAGCTGATCAGACTCCGATGGGATCATGCGTTCAATGCAATCAACCAGTCCATCTCTGACCTCCCCCGTCAAAGCTCCTGACTCCTTAGCTTTATAATGATACCGTGGGTTCAAAAAATACCCAGCTGCATGTATAGGGCGATGGAGTTGATTGTTCCATCTCTCATCAATGATTGCCCAAATGGGCCCATACTTTGCCACTCTATCCTTGTATGCTGTCTTTATTTGCTCCTTTGCTTGATCCATAGCCTCATAAATGAAGCCCATAGCCAACCTTTCCCCATCCACCAATCGCAACACCTTAACTAGTGGCTTAGCAAGCTTCATAATCTCTGCTGCCTTTCTCCAAAAAGTTTCTTCATAGAATTTCCTTTTCAGATCTTTGCCTTCTGGTTTCTTAGACCAATTGCTTTGATTCCATTCATCACTAGAAAACATCTTTTGCAAGTTTCTATGTTGGGAAAGCATAGATTGCAATGTCAAAAAATGTGTAGCAAAACTAGTGATGGTAGGCCTAATAATATCCTTGCCTCCAGTGTGTTTCCTCATGAGACTCAAAACCAGTGTATGATTGTAGATAAATTTTGTTATGCTTTTGGCATGATCTACAGTGTTTCTGACCCAATCTAATTTACCAATATCCTCAAGCATGAGGTCTATACAATGTGCAGCGCATGGGGTCCAAAAGATGGTCTTGTGTTTTTCCTCTAACAATCTACCAGCAAGAACATAGTTAGAGGCATTATCTGTTATGATTTGAACAACATTAGCCACCCCCACATCTTCAACAACCTCATCCAATAGCTGAAACAACAAGTGGCCATCTTTTACCTTATCAGATGCATCAACTGATTTTAAAAACATGGTTCCCTGTGGGCAAAAGACAAGAAAGTTTATGATGGTACGGTTTCTTTGATCAGTCCATCCATCTGACATGATGGTACACCCTGTTCTTGCCCATGAGTCCTTGAACTCTTGCAAATACCCATTAATGGATTGAATTTGTTTCTGCAAACGAAACCCCCTTAGCTTTTGCATAGAAGGGCCTTTGAAGCCTTTTCCAGCAGCATGTATGGCATCAAACATAGGCTCATAATATGGTGAACGAGCAGCATTAAAGGGGATATCAGCATCATACCACCATCTAGCTATGTAGTCACAAGCAGTCTCCCTCAATTCTTTCTTCCAATGGTCATCTAAAGTGGGCTGAATTTGACCTTTACTAACTTCAGGACCATGTGCATCTGATGGAGAGGAGGGAGAGTAATAAATTTTGATAGACACATCACCCTTTTTCAAATTCATTCTACCCTTTCCCTTATCTTGAACAGAAGCAAAAGAGGGAGGAACATAACGGAAAGGGTTGGGTGCCTCAGTTTGAGGGATAGAGGAAGAACCCTCAAAATCATAGTGGGGGTTGGTAGCCATCATTTTTTGTATCTCCCTCTTCCTCCCAATTTCATCCTGTATCTCTTTTTGCCTAGCCTTATCTTCTTTAAATTTCTCAAAGCTGGCCAACAAATTCTGTCTAATCTCCCCAATTTCATCAGAGGTACATGGGGTAATTTGGCCTCTAATCCCTGCCAGGTGTTGTTTCAGCCTATTAATGCCCCCAGGACCTTCCTTAATTTTCCTATGGCAAAATTTGCAATGCATTTCACTGTCAACCATTTCAACATATGCCCAAGCAGGATCTTTTTCTCTAGGTGCCATTTTTTGACTAGGAAAACAATCTGAAAATGAAAATAAAAATAAAAATTGATTCAATGTTCATTTATTTGACAAAAAACACTCTCTAAGCTTTCTTGATATGCACCTAAGATTTACTAAGCAAAAACAGATTTATAGAGGTGGAAAAAAATACCTCCAGGCACAAACTGCCTCCTCAAGCTTGCTCCAAGATCAACTCCTCAATGCTGCTCCAAATGGCTGCCCAAGAAGCTCCTCACTCTAGCTACAATGCTCCTCCAAGACTCCTCACTGCTGCTCCAAAACAAGCTCAAGAACAACTCACTAACTCTCAAAGAAGACTCTCACTCAAATGCATAAGACTGCTGTGAGTGAATGAGAGCATTGGGGTTGCTTAAATAGGGTTTGGGAGGGGGAAATGGACCCCAAAAGCATTTAACAATTTACCATAACCCTTTGGAATCCATAAACTGAATTTAACTTTACCAAAAATCACAAAAAAAGTGAATTTATTTCATGTTTTACGCTGCCCAGCCGTAGGTTCATTGACTCGGCTGAGTCAATACGGACCCGGCCGGGTTGACCGAGTCAACTATGACTCGGCCGAGTCATAGTTGACTCGGTCAACCGAGCCGGGTTGCTGGCCGGGTCATAGTTTTTGGTGCTGGCTCGGTTCGAAACGGCCGTTTCGGAGTTGACTCGGCCAGGTTGTAAAACAATGCTGTAGACCCTGCGGTCCCTCGTGGTGGTTGGCGTTGACATGACTGCTTGAGCTGCTCGTTGGTTGCCAACCACAACTCCTCCCCTATGCACGTGTTTGTGACTTCTATGGATGGTTGTTAGATTTGTCAATCACAAACCCTCTTTTCCCTTTAATCCTTAACTCTTCCTTCGACCCCCCCACGTACAGTCCAAAAAAAATTCCTCTTTCCTCTTCCCTAATTACATATGGCCTTAGTATGAGATCGTTCGCCAAACTTGGTCCCTACAACTCCTATACGAACATGGAACCTGGTGATTATGAGTTTGGTTCCTCAAAGTTGAAGGTTTGATACCATGTTAAATTTTTGAGCCTATTAACCTGACAATTTATTTCCTAGCAGATTTATCACATATCTTCAATTAAAAGCACAACTGGTTTCTTAACATAAACAAAAATATTTAGCAAAAGAAAATGACATAACCAATCTCAATCACATAATCACATAATTATTTAGCGCAATCAAACAATTTTCATTAATAACTTAGAACATACATAAACAATAATGAACCTAGATTTTATCAACTGATCAAGCCCTAGATCTAACTTGGCTGATTTGGATCTCCCTTGTTGCTTCTTGCACCTTTCTAGTACCCAATGCACTTAAACGAAAGACCTTCTCCACCCAACCACTGTGATCTCACTCTCACTATGGCTTGTCCTCAAGATGTCTTGTGTGTCTTCTCCCTTAGCCTAGCCTAGCCTTTCTTTATAAAGCTTGAGTTATGAATGAATCCACAACCCTAATCTCTAAGGTGATTGACAATTGAGATTAGATCTCACCTCGCTTGAGATAGATGGTTGAGATTGATCTAATTCACTAATGCAAAAACCTTTGCATTTCATTAGATTAACTTACTTTTGATTAATTCAATCACTAAAGTAATTTCTAAGGTTAAGGGTTTATTTGGTGACTTTCGCACCCCCGGAAACATATGCTTGTGCAGAAGTACCTACTCGAGCTACAAACATCAACATTTTTTCCACTTGGGGGTACCTTGATCTAGGGCTTTCAAATGATGAGCCCATTGGGAGAGGTGACAAGGCACATGAATTCCTATCAGTTGCTGGAATGGAATTGGGTCTTTTTGGTCATCACCGAGCCTAATGTACAATGCTTTTAGGTCATTAGACATCTTATTCATCACCAAGATGCACGAAAGCCCTATTTAGTCTCTCCCTAACATCACATAATACCATTGCTTCTCAGCTTGCAAATAAGAGATGAGGAGCTTGGGTTGTATTAGAGCTCAAGGTGGAGTTGCTTGTTTCACTAGGGACTCACTTTGATGTAGGATATCTTCGATGGTCGCAAATGAATTTGATATGTTTGTGTGTTTAGGTTAGAGGTGTTTCTCCTCTCTCTAGGGACATTTAAATTGTAGCCTATTACTTCCCTCCAACTCCATCATATGCTATTGCCAATGGGCCTGATGTGGACCCCTTTATAGATTTGTATGTTGACATAAGCCAGTACTCCACAGTTGGGGAGGTTATCCTTCTAAGTGACTTGAACACGTGCACTAGAGCCCTCTACATTCCCCTCCATGACTTGTTGGAGGACATGCTTTCCATCTGAGAGATAGATGCAAAGTCAATGGGGCTTCATCAAATGTCTAACAATGCACTGGGGCCATTCACAACCTATGGTCATCACCTTTTGTAGCTAGGGGAATCTCAAGAGTTCTTGATTCCTTGTAACTGGGGCCATGCTCTTTTTTCCTTTTCTCCCTAGGTTGACACACCACCCTCCCCCTCCTCGGTTCTTAGGCTCACTCTGCATTACCTTACGATTTGATGAACAGGACTTAGACACCTTTTCTACCCATCTCCACTGGGTGTTGCCCTTCGAGACCCTATTCTCCAAGGATGATATTTCACAGAAACCCCGATTTTGGTTGCGTGGTCCTACTCCCTTATCTGCTTATATCACTCTCTTTCCATTCATTATTACCCCATCCATCATTTCTCCCTCCTAGGTCCACATTCCTCGATCAAGTCCACATAGGGTTAGCGTGCCCCTTCGCCTTGCCTATACCTTGGGCCATGGCCTGGAATGAAGCCTAAAGGTTGATGTAGCTGAAAGGAAAGTTAAAAGCATATATGGCCACATTCAACAGGAAAATGTACCACAAAATGTAAAAGATGGTCGGGACAAATACATTTAGCACGTGGGCAAAACCAATACATGAGCTCTACCCATCATCGTGGCCATCACCCTGGTTCATACAGGTTCTATGAGCCTACTTCATCATATTGGAGCCCATGATTGTCCCAACCCCTGGTGAGCGATGAACTGCACCACCTTAAAAGGGGGAATTCATTGTTATATCTTATACATCATGCTCTAACCCTTTTGAGCCCTAAGCAGTTAATCAAAGAAAATCATAAAAGGTAAAAGGGATATTAAAAAGGGTGAAAAAATCAAGGTCAAGGCACCTCATGTACCACGATTGCTCCCTCCTACACATTATAAACCCAAGTGTGAGCTTCCCTCTCCCATAGCTACCCTTGTACCCCAACATGAGACCTAGGGTTGCCCCTTCTCATTTCCTACTTCATTCACCTATTTGTCACATGCCACCACCTCTTGAAGGATGTACCTTGACTATATTATCCCCTTTAGAAGTAGAAACCACTTAACAGGATTATTGGTTAACCCCTTTTGGAGTTTAGGAGACATTGGCACATCCCGAAGCCCATTATGGAAAGGCAAGCCATTATGAAGTCCCCACCTGTGGTCCATGATTAGGTAAACTCATTTACTCGATTTCTCTGATGACTTATTGTACTGGAAGGCTAGGGGATGCATTGGATCTTATGCAGGATTGCAGATGGTTTCCAACTTGAGTTTGGTCTCCCTATACGGGGTCTTAATCCTCCAAAGGACTACATTGGCACATGTAGGGTGAGCATTGAGAGCCATGGGCCTCCACAACAATAAATTGCACTCCATGGATCCCCACAACAATTCAAAGATTGCTCGTGGTTCACTTATTGGACAAGGAAGATGCACTTGATCCATCATGCCCAACTGGCCTCAGATCTACACCATACACTTTCCAAATGATCAAGGACTTGCACAATGATGTGGCATCACCTACACCATCATTGTAGCCCTTGCAAGCAATCTATGAGCATCTTCAATTTGTTTATAGACCCATGAGGACACTTGTGTGCCCCCACGTCATTTTGGTGCAACACAACCTACAGGTTATTACAAGGGGCCAACTCCTTGTCCACTACTTTTGAGGGTCATATTCTTCATTGTGGCATCCATGGACCTCATTAGGCCTCTTAAAGGGCCCTACGACATGCATAGATTTTTTATTTGACCTCTAGAGAGGCTTATTTTTTCATTCATGAGCTAGTTTACCAAAAGTTGAATTATTAGAACATTATTTTATTTTTGGGGCTTATGTAGGCTAATTCGAACTCCTAAGTTGTGTATAAATACAAATGAGATGAGCTCATTTGTTGATCATCACTTTGGATTGGATCTTTTCTCTCTTTAGATTTTTGCACTTTATCTAAAGGATGAATTGGAGCTTTATGAATGAATTTTAATGTGTGGATATTGGTCTATCTTCTCTTGGAATTTCTCTCTTGTCAATTGTGAATGGTTGGATATATTTTGTTACATGTAAGTACACGCTTTAAATGTTATTCTTGTTATACTTTTTCATATATATTGGATTGGGATTTTCATTGTTCTAGGGCTAATTGTTGCATGCATTTACTGCCTAAAATTGCAGAGTTTTGTCTCTATTATAGCATCTCTCAATGTATGGGCCATGTAATATGAATGAAATATCCTAGGGGTAATTCTATCAAAGAATTTGACCTTAATAAGCCATTCCTTTTGCACATTGAGTATAAAAGCTGTAAGGTTGCTTGTTCTCGACCTAGAAGGCCAGTAAAGTGATCTTGAGACCTCCTTGTCTGAGAATAAAGAAATCCTACTCATATTCATCAGACTCCATTCTCCCAAAGATTAAGGCACTGGTCTACTAAGGGTGGTAACTAAAACTCATATTCTTTCACCTCCTTCTAGGTCTAGCCAAGTTGGGGTACCTAGGGCATCAATTTCCCGACAAGCTAGCCATCCAAAAAAATTGATCTCCTAGGGTCTCCTGAGTTGGTCTTTCCTCTAGCTCTCCTCCAATTTTGAAGCCATTCTGATGGTGGAGTTGGGAAAAAAGCCAAGCTTTAGATCCGAGATCAAAACTTGCACTGCCATCCCCAAGGCTGGTACCTCATAGGGTCAAAACAACGTCTCCAAGTGAAATTCTTTCTTTGATCCTTTCCTCCACCTTGTCTAGGGTAAGAATATCATTGGTTGCTACATACTTTCCTTGTACCCTAGATTGGGTCCACTTGGCTCTGTGTGGTCCTGCTCAATGTTGCACGAAGCGGGAGGCGAAGCGGAAGCGTGTTTCGGAAGCGAAGCGGCCGAAGCGTCATTTTCCAAAAATCTAGGAAGCGAAGCGTCCACGGAAGCGTCTGCTATATATATATATATTTTTATATTTTTTTGCATTTATACTCAAAACAAACATCCCAAATACCAAATTAATTGTAGAAGACATGAAAACATGCATATTTTTGCATAAATCAAGATAGATATGGCATCCATGATTCCATTGTAGTTACTAGTATGTACAACAATCATCTATATTCTAGCTATTACAAACATACATCAAATTTTTAAGCATATTATAAAACATAAAACATTTAAGCATATTATAAAACATAAAACATAGAGCATATTATGATTTATCTAGCAAGTGAGCAACTGTCAACATTTGTCATGTCCAAAATTCAAATAATAATGTTTACAAAATATGTCACTTGGTCACCACCAAGCCAAAAAGGTTCAAAAATCAAATTCACAAGTCTAATGAGTAATCTATGACAAAAAGTAGTAGATTGTGAATATATCTACTAATCTCTCCTCCTTCCACCACGAATAGAACGTGGTGGCGGGCCTCCACGTGGTGGCAATGAAGAAGATGGTGCCTGTGAAAGTCGTGGCACTGAAACTGATGAAGAAGAACCCCCTGCTGTTGGTGTTGAACCATGGAACCTAGGAACCAAGGGACCCGGTGGGGGTGGCATATCAACACGGTCATCATCATCCTAGAATCGCTCAAAAAATTCATGCAAAAAAAAAACACTAGTTAACAAAAAAATTAAAAACATGAATTAGAGAAATGCTTTATAAGGAAAAATCATACAATCATACCACAATGGACATACCTCAATAAGAGCATCCTCTAATTGCTCTAATCGCAGCACTCCATCCTCCAAATTAGGCTCCTCTGGATTCTTGTCCCAAATCAGCAAGTCTTTATTAGACTTTGCATCTTCACAGTAATGGGACAACAATCGCAAGTTGTAATGAACATAAACCAAGCTCTCTGCTCGGTCTAAACTCAACCTGTTCCTTTTAACACTGTGGATGAAAGAATAAGAGCTCCAACACCTCTCTGCAGAAGAAGTGTTTACCACCTGTGATAGCACCCGCAATGCCAAACTCTGTAGAAGTGGAGTACCCCCTCCATGCATGTTCCACCACTCAAGAGCAGAAAAAGTCTCTCGATCTTTAATTGCATGCATGCTCGCAAATGGACCAGTGTTGAGCGTATAGTTGCTCAAATGTCTCCGTACCAATGCAGCCTCCTCCTCATCAGGGATTAATTTACTCAATGCATCCATATATTTTTTGTGAACCTCTTGATCTTGGTGTGGTTTTCTCCTGCTTCCCCCCCCCCAGGTGCTGGTGTTGAAAGCCATGATGGATGATAGTATTTAGGTGTCAAAACATATGCTAATGCATGCAATGGAACATTTAGCATTTCCCATCGGTTTTCCACCTCTACACGAATATAATTGTACAAGGTGGTATCTCTAGGCTCAACAATGTCTTTAATCTGCCCCAACATGCTATCCATTTGCTCATACACCTCCCCAATTACTGGTCGATCTGAATCTGCAAACTTGATCATGTAATAAATTGGTTTGGTGAATTGCAAAACATATTTAACCTGTGACCAAAAGTAACTGTCAAGAACAGTGTCCTTGGCTGCATTAGCACCCTCTATGTCAGTGTTAATTTCATCCCATGTTTCAGCACACACCATATTTGTTAAAGCTTGTCTCACCTTTACTAGCCGCCTAAAGGTGAGGTAATAACTAGCAAATCTTGTCTTTGCAATTTTAAGCAATTGCAACTTGGAGTAAGTGCCATAGAAGTGGTTTACCCTTGTATGCCCTGTGATGAATTTAATGAGCTGCTTCCCTTTCTTGTAAAGCTCAGTAATCCACCCACATTCTTTGTGCTTCACAATATCATGCATCAAAAGGTTCAATGTGTGAACCAGGCACCCAGACCAAAAGATGTGTGGATGAGTACGCTCAATAATTCTTCCTGCTGCCTTACAATTTGCTGCATTGTCTGTGATCACTTGAACCACATTATTCGGACCAACATCTTTGATTGATTTCAATAGGAGCTCTGCAATGTTTTGTGCGGTTGCAGCGACGGAGGAGGAGTCATGACATGCAATAAATACTGCACCACTAGAAGAAACACCAAGAACATTTATCAAATGTTGGTTTTTAATATTTGTCCACCCATCTGATACAATGGATACCCCAGAATCTACCCACTCATGAGTAAAACGTGTCAAAGCTCTTTGAACCTTAGCTTTTTCTCTTTCTAATAACACTGTTCTAGCTTTCTCATAGTTGGGGGCCTTGTATCCTTTTGGGGCTTCATTGATGGCCTTTACCATGTCGTGCCAATAGGGAGAGCGAAGCACATTGAATGGTACACCGCAAGCACAAAGAAAACGGACTATCTTTCCATCCACATCATCCCTCCCAGCAACATTAAGGAAATCCCCTATTGTTCTTCTATCTCCAGAGCTTGCAGAAGTACCATGAGGAGTTGAGCAACTACCAAATTTAGAGGTTGCACTTGAATGAGAATCAGAATGAGTTTTTTGTTTCTTGTGTTTTTGTTGTGCAGCCATCTCTATTTGGATGTATTTTCTTCTTTGTTCGGTTGAAATGTTTGGGCAAATTTGTACCCCCACTGAACCCTTTTTTTCATCACTGTCTAGCACCCCACAAAGATGCCTCCTCAGACGGGTATATGAACCACAATATGGTTTTCCTCCATGACAACCATGAGGGCACACAAATTTGTAAGATCCACCACCCTTTCCCCCATCAAGTTTGGTCACATAGTTCCACAAGGGTGTTGATGTAGCTTGCACATCTTGTGTTTCAGTGTCCCCTTCAAGTTCATCCCCTTCCTCTTCAAACCCTTCCTCCTCATCATACATTGGGTCACTCATATTGGTATCATCACCACTGCCCTCTTCTGTTTCTTCCCTTCTATTCCTCACCCTTGCCATCATTAGAACCAAGAGTGGAATGATACATAGAAGCCAAAAGAACACCATCTTGGAATATGGATATAGGTGGTGGACAACCTGTAAATAAAGGAGCAAGTAGAAACAATGGGAAAGAGTAGGAGAGGGAGGAGAAAAATACAAAAAAATTGTCACAAAAAATAAGGGAGTTTGGGGTTTGAACTTACCTCTTTAGCTCTTGTAGATGAAGTCCTCCAAGCTCTTGCTCCAAGCTCCTCCTCCTTCTCCTTGCTCTTCCTTCTTCACTCCTCCAAGCTCTCCTCTCTTCTCCTCTCTTTTCCTCTCTTCTCTTCTCCTCTCCTCTCTTCTCTTCTCCAACTCTCATAAACTCAAAGTGAGAAAATGAGGAATGAATGGGGGCTTTATTCTTTTCATTCCTCACCCTAAACTCACCCTAACCTCACCCTAACCCACCCCCTCAACTCTAAGTTAAGTGAACTTTAAGTGAAATTTAAAAAAAAAAATGAGATTC
>Ga0115844_100001_pt1:50000-55000 | contig 65701 bp, 57 predicted proteins | sample InSIn1gowninarea_FD_83858 | JGI IMG/M metagenome (GOLD analysis project Ga0115844, IMG submission 83858) | reverse complement strand
CGATAACTTGGTATATCTACTATACGACCATTAACTAAAATATGTCTATGGTTAACTAATTGGCGGGCTTGGGGAATAGTCGAGGCCATACCCAATCGAAAAAGGATGTTATCCAAACGCATTTCAAGTAATTGTAGTAAAACCCGACCCGTTGACCCTTTGGCTTTTCCGGCAATACGAACGTATTTAAGTAATTGTCGTTCTGTAAGACCATAATGAAAACGCAATTTTTGTTTTTCTTCTAAACGAATACGATATTGAGATTTTTTACTGGAACGTGATTGGTTTCTAAGATCGCTTCCGGCTTTAGGCCTTTTACTAGTTAGTCCCGGTAAAGCCCCCAGACGTCGTATTTTTTTGAAACGAGGCCCTCTGTAACGCGACATAAAGACTCCTTATTTTATTGAAATTTCATAAACTTAAATTAAAACTAAACTAAATGATAAATGAAGCGACATCCCCTAGAGTATTTACCACAAAGAATAATTAGATGAATTGGATAAATATCCGGACCGTATTGGATTTGTATATTTATAAAAAAAATGAAAGGTTCTTTTCGTGATTTGTTATACAGGGATCTAGCTCCTCTAATTTTTTATTTAGAATTTGAAGTTCCTACGACATAGTAGATCGGTGACTCTTGGAAAAAGGGGTACGAAGCTTTTTCAATATTCTTTGATTTCACAATATCAATTATGTAAAAAAATCAAAAAAATAAAGAAAAGCCTGCTATCGGAATCGAACCGATGACCATCGCATTACAAATGCGATGCTCTAACCTCTGAGCTAAGCGGGCTCGCATAACAAAAATTGTACATACATAGGAATTTAGTAAACTACTGGGATCTTAGCTATTAATTGTTCATTCTTAGTTTTCATACCATAATTAATATGAATATAGAATAGAATTTCAAATAAATATTAAATAGTTGAATGAATATATTCTCGAACATAACGATTAATATTCGAAATGGAATCTAATTAGATTAGAATCTTATTCTACACATTCTAATCTTACTTATTTATTCTAATTCTAGATAGATTCTAAGATAGATTCTAATTTGAAATAATTCTAATTCTAAATAGTTAGATCAATTAGAAATTAATAGAATAATATAATAAGAAATTTATATTAATAAATTTCTTTTTTTTTAGTCATTTTTAGTTATGTTATAGAGGGTCCGCCTTAACTTAAGGAAATTAAAAAAGTAAAGGCTACGAATAAAAAAAAAATGAAAAAGAGAAGGCCGTAATCCAGATCATAATGAAAGATTCCTCCGCTTTCGTTCGGAAAGATAAAACAAAAAAAAAAGAATCGACCGTTCGAGTATATCAAATTACACGATAAAAATGATATAAAAGAAAGAGGGGCATACATAATCTATATTGGTATAGATAATATATATCTATATTGAATTGCGGATACAGAAATGATAGAATCATTTCTGATTGGATCAACTCTGGATCTTCGATAGAGATGAAATGAGATAAACAATAAAAAAATAGGAGTAAACACTTTTCGATATAGGAATTGGTATCTAATAAATTCAAAGATTCCGGCATAAATGAAAGAAAAAGGAAAAAAGCGGGGAAGGACATCATAATGAGATCCTAATCTTAAAACAACAAAACAAAAATGGGGGATATGGCGAAATTGGTAGACGCTACGGACTTAATTGGATTGAGCCTTGGTATGGAAACTTACCAAGTGATAACTTTCAAATTCAGAGAAACCCTGGAATTAAAAATGGGCAATCCTGAGCCAAATCCTATTTTACGAAAAACAAATAAGGGTTCAGAAGAAAGCAAGAATAAAAAAAGGATAGGTGCAGAGACTCAATGGAAGCTGTTCTAACAAGTGGGGTTGACTTCTTTACGTTATTACATTAACGTAATCCTTATATCAAAACTACAGAAAGGATAAACCTATATACATACGTATATGTACTGAAATCCTATCTCAAATGATTAATGACGACCCGAATCTTTATTTATTTATATTTCTATAAATAATAAATCAAAATCGAAAGAGTTGTTGTGAATCGATCCAAATTGAAGAAAGAATCGAATATTTATTAATAAAATTTATCGTACGAGAATAAAGATAGAGTCCCATTCCACACGTCAATACCGACAAGAATGAAATTTATAGGAAGAGGAAAATCCGTCGACTTTAGAAATCGTGAGGGTTCGAGTCCCTCTATCCCCAAAAAGGCCCGTTTGATTCCCCAATTATTTATCCGATCCGCTCTTTTCGTTTCGTTAGCGGTTTAAAATTCGTTATGTTTTTCAATCATTCTACTCTTTTACAAATGGATCTGATTGGAAATTTTTTTTTTCTTATTACAATATTTGTGATATATATGATACGCGTACAAATGAACATCTTTGAGGAAGGTATCCCCACTTCCAATTTGAATGATTAACAATACATATCATTTCTTGTACTGTATTAAAACTTATAAAGTTTTCTTTTTGAAGATCCAAGAAATTACAGGGTCTGGATAAAGCTTTGTAAGACTTTTTTTGTCTTTTTAATTGACATAAACTCAAGTTATCTATTAAAATAAGGACGATGCACGGATAATGGTCGGGATAGCTCAGCTGGTAGAGCAGAGGACTGAAAATCCTCGTGTCACCAGTTCAAATCTGGTTCCTGGCACATGATTTATTTGTATGAGTATCCGTTTTACAAATGAATTGATATGGGTCAACATACATATTCATTACTAGTCTATATCATGATAGATACTTATCTATCTAGGTGTCTGAGAATATACCCTTTCTAGAATTATAGAATAGATGAGTAAAGAGTATGTCTATAAAATCTGTAAAATAAAAAAAAATTAGATTTGACTTCCTTTTCTTTTTTATTTGTTCATACGGTGTCTCTTACCGTTCAAAAACAATGTTAATACTTTAGATATTTAATACTTCATACATATTAAAATAGAAAGGTTAAATTAATTGGTTGAAAGACTCAAAGGTATAGTCTCGCGGAGTTGAAAGGTGGGAATAACCAAGATTCATTTCAGATACAGTACAAATAAAATCCAAGCCCTCCTCTCATTTCGTTGTCTTTTCTTTTCATATTCTATTTCTTCATTTCCTCCTATGTGACTTTGTCGAACTCATTTAAGTTTTGTGCGTGGTACATAGTTCATGATGCGAAACTCTTTTAGGTCATCCTAATACTAATTGTATTTTTTGAATTGTCTTGTTTTTTTTTTATTTATCCTTTTTATTTCTATTTTTTATTGTTTCTATTTTTATATATTATATATTTATTTATTTGAATAGAAACCATTTTTTTTTATTCTATTTATTTTGTATTATTTATTTGTATTTGATTTATATTTTATTTCGTTTTATTTAGCCCATTTAGAATAGAATGCGAATGAGACTTCCATTACGCTCTTTGGTCTATAAGAGAACGTACAAACATTATTTGAATACCTGGAGTTGTAGAAGTGAAAATTAGTTTCTTATTTTATTATTTATATTATTATTTATATTTAATGAGCATCCTGTATTTCATAAAAATTCGGGGCAATATAATCCTTACGTAAGGGCCATCCTATCCAACTTTCGGGCATTAAGATACGTTTCAGACGTGGATGATTATCATAAAAGATTCCCAACATATCATAAGATTCCCTTTCTTGAAAATCCGCACTTTTCCAAACCCAGAAAACAGACGGAATTCTAGGATTCCACCTTGGGGCAAATACTTTTATACATACCTCTTCTGGTTGATCTATACCATAAGCTATTCTCGTAAGATGATACACACTAGCTAACAGTCCGCCCGGTGCTACATCATAGGCACATTGGGAACGTAAATAATTGTAACCATATACATATAAAATGACAGCAATGGAATGCCAATCCCCAGGCTTTATTTGTAAAGTCTCTATTCCTTGGTAGTCGAAGCCCAAAGATCTATGAACTAACCCATGTTTGGCTAGCCAAGCAGACAAACGACCTTGCATCTTTTTTATCTCTCCCACATTTTTATTTGTATAAAACTTTTATTTGTCTCTATAAGTTAAGTATTTCACATTTACGATGAAATTTATGAAAATTATTGTTTGTTATTATGTAAAAAAATGTGAAAAAAAAAAAAAAATCCTGCCTAATTCACTAATTCGGGGGAAGATACTGAACTCTTGTTGTATTTGAAAAATATTTCAAGAGGGATCTCCGAAGTCGATGTAGATGGTGGTTGATCGAGTAATCCTCGATCATAATTTCCAGTATGAGTACTTCGTCCAATAGAAAACTTGTGGTTGATAGTAAAACACCGACTCCCCTGTTGAGACCTAATTCGATCTTCATAGATTTCTCGAGATAGTTTTTTTACGAAGTTTTGTTATAGCATCTATAACTGCCTCCGGTTTAGGTGGACAACCTGGCAAATAGACATCTACAGGAATTAGCTTATCGACCCCCCCGAACAGTAGTATAAGAATCGGTACTGAACATACCCCCTGTAATTGTACATGCTCCCATAGCAATAACATATTTTGGTTCAGGCATTTGTTCATATAATCTCACTAAAGAAGGAGCCATTTTCATTGTTACTGTACCCGCAGTTAAAATTAGGTCTGCCTGTCTAGGACTCGATCTTGGTACCAGCCCATAACGGTCAAAGTCGAATCGTGAGCCTATTAATGAAGCAAATTCAATGAAACAACAACTGGTACCATATAGAAGCGGCCACAAACTGGACAGTCTTGACCAATTTGAAAGATCATTTGATGTAGTTGAAATAACTGAATTTTTTTGGGGTGCTGTTCGATCAAGTAAGGGAAACTCAATGGAATTCATAACCGTTTCAATGTTTTTTTTTTTTACTTTCTTTATCTTTATTTTTATTGTCTGAATATTCAAGAGCTAAGACCATTCCAATGCTCCTTTTCGCCATGCATAAACTGAACCAACAATTAGGATAAGCACGAAAATGAAAGCTTCTATAAATACAGATATACCCAATACAT
>Ga0115844_100001_pt1:27500-45000 | contig 65701 bp, 57 predicted proteins | sample InSIn1gowninarea_FD_83858 | JGI IMG/M metagenome (GOLD analysis project Ga0115844, IMG submission 83858) | reverse complement strand
GCGAATCCCTACTTCTTATTCTAAAACTTTCCAAGGTCCGCCTCATGGCATCCAAGTTGAGAGGGATAAATTAAACAAGTATGGCCGCCCCCTATTAGGATGTACTATTAAACCTAAATTGGGATTATCCGCTAAGAATTACGGTAGAGCAGTTTATGAATGTCTCCGCGGTGGGCTTGATTTTACCAAAGATGATGAGAACGTTAATTCCCAACCATTTATGCGTTGGAGAGACCGTTTCCTATTTTGTGCCGAAGCAATTTATAAAGCGCAGGCTGAAACAGGTGAAATCAAAGGGCATTACTTGAATGCTACTGCAGGTACATGCGAAGAAATGATCAAAAGGGCTGTATTTGCCAGAGAACTGGGAGTTCCTATCGTAATGCATGACTACTTAACCGGGGGGTTCACTGCAAATACTAGCTTGGCTCATTATTGCCGAGATAATGGTCTACTTCTTCACATCCATCGTGCAATGCATGCAGTTATTGATCGACAGAAGAATCATGGTATACACTTTCGTGTACTAGCTAAAGCATTACGTATGTCTGGTGGAGATCATATTCATTCCGGTACCGTAGTAGGTAAACTTGAAGGGGAAAGAGAAATCACTTTAGGCTTTGTTGATTTACTACGTGATGATTATATTGAAAAAGATCGAAGCCGCGGTATTTATTTCACTCAAGATTGGGTCTCTTTACCAGGTGTTCTGCCCGTGGCTTCAGGGGGTATTCACGTTTGGCATATGCCTGCTCTGACCGAAATCTTTGGAGATGATTCCGTACTACAATTTGGCGGAGGAACTTTGGGGCACCCTTGGGGAAATGCACCTGGTGCCGTAGCTAATCGAGTAGCTCTAGAAGCATGTGTACAAGCTCGTAATGAGGGACGTGATCTTGCTCGTGAGGGTAATGAAATTATCCGTGAGGCTGCTAAATGGAGTCCTGAGCTAGCTGCTGCTTGTGAAGTATGGAAAGAGATCAAATTTGAATTCCCAGCAATGGATACTTTGTAATCCAGTAATTACCGCTCGTTCTCTTAATTGAATTGTAATTAAACTCGGCCCAATCTTTTACTAAAAAAAGGATTGAGCCGAATACAAAACAAAGATACTATTGTATCTATTTTACAGATACATACTTATCTAGATATACGTATACAAGATCTTAAATAAATATATATATATAAAACGAAACAACTTAAGCGTTTCTATTGTTGTGTTAGGTCCACAATTAATTCTATGGATCCTAAGGGTTGGTTGGTATCTTCTTTTATATCCCGTAGTTTCCGATCATGGATCGAGTCATATATGAGAGCTTCTTCTACCCATCCCGTATATTGTCCCTTTCGTTCTGTGTTGGACTAGAACCTTATTAGTAGACGAGATTTTACGAAAAACGTTCTTTCTTTCTATTCATAGGATAGAACAATTATTTCTTTTTTCGATTTGAAATAGCTAGTGATCCCCCCGCGTGTGTTGTATCAAATTCAAATCGAAAAAAGAAATAATTGAAATAATTAAACAACACCTACTTGTTTTTTTTGTTAATAGAACCCTAGTGATTGTATTTGGATGCGTATTAGGATAGTAAATGAAATATTCAAATGATTTTTTATCGAATGACTATTCATCTATTGTATTTTTCATGTAAATATGTGCAACAAGGCTTTATGGAAAAAGGGTGGTTCAACTCGATGTTGTCCAAAAAAAAGGAGTTAGAATACGGGTATGGGCTAAGTAAATCAATGGGCAGCCTTGGTTCTATTGAAAATACCAGTGTAAGTGAAGACCCGATTAGAAATGATATAGATAAAAACACTCTTAGTGGGAGCGATAGTGACAATTCTAGTTACAGTAATGTTGATCATTTAGTCGGCGTTAGAGACATTCATAATTTCGTACCTGATGATACTTTTTTAGTTAGGGATAATAATAGGGACAGTTATTTCATATGTTTTGATATTGAAAATCAAATTTTTGAGATTGACAATGCTCATTCTTTTCTAAGTGAACTAGAAAGCTCTTTTTCTAATTCTCGGAATTTTTGTTATCTAAATAGTGTATCTAATAGTGATGATCCCCACTATGATCCTTACATATATGATACTAAATATAGTTGGAATAAACACATTACTAGCTGTATTGACAGCTATTTTCGTTCTCAAATTTGTATTGATAGTTACATTTTAAGTGGTATTGTCAATTACAATGACAATTACATTTCTAGTTACATTTTTGATGAAAGCAGAAATAGTAGTGAAACCCAGAGTTCAAGTATAAAAACGAGTCCGGCTGGTAGTGAGTTAACTATAACAGAAACGGAAAATTCTAATGATCTAGATTTTACTCAAAAATATAGGCATTTATGGGTTCAATGCGAAAATTGTTATGGATTAAATTATAAGAAATTTTTGAAATCAAAAATGAATATTTGCGAACACTGTGGACATCATTTGAAAATGAGTAGTTCAGATAGAATAGAACTTTTGATTGATCCAGGTACTTGGGTTCCTATGGATGAAGATATGGTCTCTGTGGATACCATTGAATTTCCGTTGGAAGAGGAATCTTACAAAGATCGTATTGATTCTTATCAAAGAAAAACAGGATTAACTGAGGCTGTTCAAACAGGCACAGGTCAACTAAACGGTATTCCCATAGCAATTGGGGTTATGGATTTTCAGTTTATGGGGGGTAGTATGGGCTCCGTAGTTGGCGAGAAGATCACTCGTTTGATCGAATATGCTACCAATCGGTTTTTGCCTCTTATTCTAGTGTGTGCTTCCGGAGGAGCACGCATGCAAGAAGGAAGTTTGAGCTTGATGCAAATGGCTAAAATAGCTTCCGCTTTATATGATTATCAATCAAAGAAAAAGTTATTCTATGTATCAATCCTTACATCTCCTACTACTGGTGGGGTGACAGCCAGTTTTGGTATGTTGGGCGATATCATTATTGCCGAACCCAATGCCTACATTGCATTTGCGGGTAAAAGAGTAATTGAACAAACATTGAATACGACAGTACCTGAGGGCTCACAAACGGCTGAATATTTATTCCATAAGGGCCAATTCGACCTAATCGTACCACGTAATCTTTTAAAAGACGTTCTGAGTGAGTTATTTCAGCTCCACGCTTTCTTTTCTCTGAATCAAAATTCAATCAAGTGGATCCTTAATAAAAAAAATATATTAATTAATCAAATTATTATTTTTTTTTTATAAAACGAGTAGTTATTTAGTTTATAGAAATCAAAGCCAAAATCCGTAGAATGGATTTTGGCTTGGTAGCATTTGATAACATAAGATTTAATTGTAAAAATAATTATGCGGATCATTTTTTTTTTACCGACATTCCCGATTACTAATCAGTAAAAACCTCTATCAAAAAAAAGAATGCATTCCTTCTTCCGCTAAATTAAAATTAGGCAAGGAGAATAAAGCGAATTTCACGTTCTCTTCGTATGTGTATATAATTCAAATATAGAAAATTAAAAAGTGAAAAGTACAGAATCTTGCATCTTTCGATATTTTTTTAGAATCCCCAGTTTTACTAAGACTCCCTATTCCCGGATCGGATTGTAACAAATTTTTCAGGAAGTTGTAAGAAACTCTTTCTTTATTTTATTCCATTTTATGAAATTCAAATTATAAGACAAAAACAAGATAATAAAAAAGGCGATTATCATATATATATATCATGTAGAAAGTAGAAAGATGAAAAATTATATTTATTTAGTTCGACATTCCTTGCACTTATTTTATTATATTTATATATTTTTTATTATATCACATATACTCACTTAGATATGCTTAGTATAATTCTATATGAATTAGAAATAATGATTATAAGATACCTTTATAACAATATAAATAACAATATAACAATAACAGGTAAAAATAGTAAATCCAGGTATCCATTTTATGACAAATTTACCCTCTTTTTTTGTGCCTTTCGTGGGCCTAATATTGCCGGCAATTGCGATGGCTTCTTTATCTCTTCATATTCAAAAAAACAAGATTTTTTAGATATCGATATGATGGGGCGAAATCTCATCTATTTTGTTTTTTTTTTCAAGATTTAGACTTAGACCATAACACAGATATCTATTTCTTAGAATAAAATATGTGATGTGGTTTCCCCCGAACATAAAGAAACTATTATTGTTATTCGTGTGTAAACACGATATATGAGTAAATAAATTATAGCTATTTGCAACGAAATCAAATCGGGATCGGGGCGAATGCCTTAAATGTAAAGTGAATATATCTATATGTATGTGGATATCTATAGGAAATCATACGAAATGGATATTCTTATTTTATATCTAACCAATTCGATGAATTACTCCTAAAATAAAAGTTCACATCAGAATAGTGCTAGTTGATGAGAGTTATTTCGGAAACACACAAAAAGTCAAATTAATTTGGGTTATTCTCTCAATTTCAATAAAATGCAACTAGATCTAGTATGAATTGGCGATCAGAACATATATGGATAGAACTTATAGCAGGGTCTCGAAAAACAAGTAATTTCTGCTGGGCCTTTATCCTTTTTTTAGGTTCATTAGGGTTTTTATTAGTTGGAATTTCCAGTTATCTTGGTAGAAATTTGATATCTTTATTTCCGCCTACGCAAATCATTTTTTTTCCACAGGGGATCGTGATGTCTTTCTACGGAATTGCGGGTCTCTTTATTAGCTCTTATTTGTGGTGCACAATTTCGTGGAATGTAGGTAGTGGTTATGATCGGTTCGATAGAAAAGAAGGAATAGTGTGTATTTTTCGTTGGGGATTTCCTGGAAAAAATCGTCGCATCTTCCTCCAATTCTTTATGAAAGACGTCCAGTCCATCAGAATAGAAGTGAGAGAGGGTATTTATGCTCGTCGTGTCCTTTATATGGAAATCAGAGGCCATGGCGCTATTCCTTTGACTCGTACTGATGAGAATTTGACTCCACGAGAACTTGAGCAAAAAGCTGCTGAATTGGCTTATTTTTTGCGTGTACCAATTGAAGTATTTTAAAAAATGAATTGAAACTGAAATGAAAAGAATGAATGCTTTTTTTTATTTTCAATAGAGAGATTATATCTTGTAGATTCTCTTTTTTTTTTGTTTTGTCAATCAATCTTTCTTTTTATCCCTTTTTGTACTTCTTAATTACCAAACGATTGGGATGCTTATAACGATAGCTTTTTTGTCTTGTTTTGGTAGTCATTTTTTTTTATCAGAATCACAATATTCTTCAGAAAATTCTCTCAATTATTCCCGGACTATGCGTCGTTTTTTTTTTTTTCAAAAAATTGGATATTTTGATAGAAAGAGAGTTCTTTCGTTTCAAAATCTGAATAATATTTGTTACTTGAAGGGGCTCTTTCATGCATTTCTTTATTGAAAGGGGTCACTCTCTTCGAATTTTAGCAAGTGATAGATTTGGAAACAATCTCTTTATTCGAAGTGGATTCTTTTCTATTCCATTTCTGTATTATTTAGAAATTCAAGTACTAACCGCCGAATCATACACAAAAAAAGCGGGGAATAGATTCGTGGGCTCGATAACTTGTAATAGAACTGATCCTTGATAGGAATATTAGTTAGTATCGTATAGCGTCAACGAATGGGGTGAGTTCATTAAAAATTCAAAGACGAAAAAATGGCAAAAAAGAAAGCATTCATTCCCCTTCTATATCTTGCATCTATAGTATTTTTGCCCTGGTGGATCTCTCTCTCATTTACTAAAAGTCTGGAATCTTGGGTTACTAATTGGTGGGATACTAGGCAATCCGAAATTTTTTTGAATGATATTCAAGAAAAGAGTATTCTAAAAAAATTCATAGAATTAGAGGAACTCTTACTCTTAGACGAAATGATAAAGGAATACCCGGGAACACATCTAGAAAAGCTTCGTATCGGAATCTACAACGAAACGATCCAATTGATCAAGATGCACAATGAAGATTGTATCCATACGATTTTGCACTTCTCGACAAATATGATCTGTTTCGTTATTCTAAGTGGTTATTCTATGCTAGGTAATGAAGAACTTGTTATTCTTAACTATTGGGTTCAAGAATTTCTATATAACTTAAGCGACACAATCAAAGCCTTTTCCATTCTTTTAGTAACTGATTTATGTATAGGATTCCATTCGCCCCACGGTTGGGAACTAATGATTGGATCTGTCTACAAAGATTTTGGATTTGCTCATAATGATCAAATTATATCCGGTCTTGTTTCTACCTTTCCGGTCATTCTAGATACAATTTTAAAATATTTGATTTTTCGTTATTTAAATCGTGTATCTCCCTCACTTGTAGTGATTTATCATTCAATGAATGACTGAAAAATGATTCACTGATCCAATTCGAATGGTTGGTTGTTACTTTGTACATAAGCAAAACATTCAAAACTGTACTTATTCTTTTTACTCATACAAGGGATTCGATTCCTCCTATATTCCATTCCATTACAATAAAATTCTTTTAGTACATAGCAGAATCATAGATAGGGAACTATACTAGACTAAGAACCTACCTAATTTTATTGTATAAATTTTCGATACCAATGATTGGACCATGCAAACTAGAAATACCCTTTTTTCTTTGATAAAGGAAGAGATTACTCGATCCATTTCCGTATCGCTCATGATATATATAATAACTGGGGCACCCATTTCAAATGCCTATCCCATTTTTGCACAGCAGGGTTATGAAAATCCACGCGAAGCGACCGGCCGTATTGTATGTGCCAATTGCCATTTAGCTAATAAACCCGTGGATATTGAGGTTCCACAGGCGGTACTTCCTGATACTGTATTTGAAGCGGTTGTTCGAATTCCTTATGATATGCAATTAAAACAAGTTCTTGCTAATGGTAAAAAGGGGGCTTTGAATGTGGGGGCTGTTCTTATTTTACCTGAAGGGTTTGAATTAGCCCCCCCCGATCGTATTTCGCCCGAGATTAAAGAAAAGATAGGCAATCTGTCTTTTCAGAACTACCGCCCGACTAAAAAAAATATTCTTGTGATAGGTCCTGTTCCTGGTCAGAAATATAGCGAAATCACCTTTCCTATTCTTTCCCCGGACCCCGCTACTAAGAAAGATGTTCACTTCTTAAAATATCCCATATACGTAGGCGGGAACAGGGGAAGGGGTCAGATTTATCCCGACGGTAGCAAGAGTAACAATAATGTTTATAATGCTACAGCAGCGGGTATAGTAAGCAAAATCATACGAAAAGAAAAAGGAGGATACGAAATAACCATAGTGGATGCATCGGATGGGCGTCAAGTGGTGGATATTATCCCCCCTGGACCTGAACTTCTTGTTTCAGAAGGAGAATCCGTCCAACTTGATCAACCATTAACGAGTAATCCTAATGTAGGTGGATTTGGTCAGGGGGATGCGGAAATAGTACTTCAAGATCCATTACGTGTCCAAGGCCTTTTGTTTTTCTTGGCATCCGTTATTTTAGCACAAATATTTTTGGTTCTTAAAAAGAAACAGTTTGAGAAGGTTCAATTGTCCGAAATGAATTTCTAGATCCTTGGATTTATTAACATAAAGTTTGTAAAAAGAACTAAATTGGTATTGGCAATTATATAATTATGTATAATCAAAAAAATTATTAAGAGCCTTTTTCTTTTCTACTAGAGTTTGGTAATTACTTGTACCGCCTAGTCATAGTATGTATATTGTGAAGAGGACCACTTGACTTTAACTCTTCTTTGTTTTTTTTTTTTTCAATCAATCCAAATTAGAGTGGTATGATTATGTCATTATTGTCATATTTAAATGACATAGAATCTATTGATAGTTTTGTATTCGAATAAAAGAAAATTCGACTAGATACTAAACATAAGATAAGTAAGTGGATAATATAAAAAAAGGTAGAAAGGAGGGGAACAAGGGATTATAGGAGGGTTTATTCGTCTTCCCAGCCTTCGATACAAGAAAAAAGAAAGGTATGGAAAATTCTTTTTTCTTGTATCGAAATAATAAGGTCTTGTGTCGAAATACTAATGATTTTAGGTTTTGATCCCATTTGTCAAAGATCCTATTTTTAGTTTCAAATTTTTCCAGGGTTCTCAGAACCCTTTAATGAATTTATAATTCAATGGAAATTTTTATTAAATACAAATACTAAAAAAAAAAAAAAATAGAGTAAGGTTTTATTAGTATAGAAAAAATTTTCATGATATCTGATCAATAGAAATATATATATATTATTGTTATAGTTTGATTGTGTCCGCAAAAGAGGGATGGGATTTAATGGAGCGATTCCTTCTTTCTTTAAATTTTGAAAGTATCGACAAATACTATCAAGGAACAGATGTTCTGCATCAATCAATGAAGTTAGTTTTTTCAAAAACATCATCAGAAAGAAATGAAATGGGGTTTTTTCAAACATCGTAAAAGGGTGATTTATTTTTTTCATTTATACGAATAAAAGATTCTGATCATTAAGAACTCAACGGGATCTCCCTCGAATCAGATAAATAAAGAGGGGTTAGGTCCCGTTGAGTTCTTACGCTTTCATGTCTATAACTCAATGCATCCGATTACTACAGGGATGAACCCAATCCGGAATATGAACCATAAAAGAAAATACCGATTAAACCAATCACAAGAATACCCGTTACAGTGCCTATTATCCAAAGAGGAATCCTTCCAGTAGTATCGGCCATTTGTCCCGCGTACCTCCAAATTTCATCAAGTGGTCATGCTATAGACATAAACAGTCATAGATAATTATGATATGATATCCTTCCGAATGGGATAAGAGAATTTCTATTATTCTGTTGTTTACTATTCTCTTTGCTTCTCTTAATTGAAGAAATAATTGGAAAATAAAACAGCAAGTACAAAAATGAGTAATAAACCCCAGTAGAGACTGGTACGATTCAATTCAACACTTTGTTCGTTCGGGTTTGATTGTGTCATAGATCTATAATTCGAATTAGGTTTATCGTTGTATGAACTGCATTGCTGATATTGACCCCAAAAAAGAAACGGTAGGTACAGCTAATCCGTGAACAGCCAACCATCGCACTGTAAAAATGGGATAGGTTCTATCTATGGTCATTGGGGCCTCCTAAAAAGATCTACTAAATTCATCGAGTTGTTCCAAAGGATCAAAACGGCCAGTTATTAATGGAATTCCTTGTCGACTCTCTGTAAAATACTCGTTTGGACGAGGGCTTCCAAATACATCGTAAGCTAAACCCGTGCTGACGAATAACCAACCCGCAATGAAAAGGGAAGGTATAGTAATGCTATGAATGACCCAGTATCGAATACTGGTAATAATATCAGCAAAAGAACGTTCTCCTGTGCTTCCAGACATGCCGAGCTCCACGTATTCTTGTACAGTCAAAAAGGGGATCGATTCCGTAAAAGATGAGATCAGTAAATGGGAATTCACTGAAATTGAATCTTTGTGAGATCGTCAATAGGGTACCAAGGGTGTCTTTAGAGTATACCGAATCAGTATAGCTATCCTTCTTCTGACACAGCAACGCAATTTCACAATTAGTATCTAAATGGAGTGCTAGAGACTTTCTTTTTTCTTTTATTGTTGCCTGTCGATGTAGTATTCTATACTATTCAATAAAAAAATTTTCAAATTCCTGTAGTAGTATAAGGGTTCTCTCCATTATCGGCTTCGGATTAGAAACTGAAGATCAGATAAAATGTGAATACAACGGGTTGCTTTCAAATAATTCGCGAGTGGGATTATCATATTCCATTCTCCTACACCTACAATTAAATTAGATCCAAAATATAAAAATATTCTTTCTTTTTGTGTTTGTAGAAGATGTTTTTTGTTGGAACCCCCCCCCTTTTTTTTTTTCGTTTTTAAGGAATTGGTTAGTTGTCCAGTAAGAAGTAAGACTAGCCGATAGTCTTCGACGAAAGAAAGAGAACAAAGAAGAAAATAATCAATATTCGCGATGCACGCATTGTTGTATTAGAACCAAAAGGCCGTTCTTGATCGAATTATAATTATAAAAGGGCGGGGGGCTCTCTAATTTAAGATATGTAAAGAAAAAATGTATAAGTTTCGCACGATTAGATCATACGAAACTCTTTTTCTTCTCATTAGAGATATTATGAGAATAAACCTACTACTGAATCTAATGAGGTCAAATCAAATTAAAGTAAAAAAGAAAAGGGAAAGTAATAAAGTAAAGTTAAAGTAAAAAAAGGGAGATTCTAGTATAATATAGGGTCATTCTTTGTTCGAAAATACACAATGTATTCGATACAATAATAAAAAAATGATCAAAATCAAAATAGAAATGATTTTCCAATTTTAAAGCGATTCAATTTCATTTTTTGAATGAAGTTACACAACAGAGTTTTTTATTATTTCTAATTTTGATTAGTAATTATAATATATAATATTAGTGTAAGAATATTAGTTTTTAAGATGAATCTGTTGATTGGGAATTAGGGGATGCTCAGATATCACAGATGATGAATTGATTTCTTACCTATGTCACTCCCATTTTTTTTTTATTACTGTTTAGAAGGATTGATGAATCAAAAACTTTCAATTGAAAGAATAAGTGGAATTGGTCTTTTTGCTTATTCTTGTTTGTATCTTTCAAAAATTTGAATTTAGGGAAGTGCTTTCTAAACATATGTATAAAAAGACCATATTTCATTTAGCCTCTTTATGCTTACTATAACTAGTTATTTCGGTTTTCTACTAGCGGTTTTAACTATAACCTCAGCTCTATTTATCGGGTTGAACAAGATACGACTTATTTGAAATTAATTGAACAAACGATTCATAAAAAAACGAAATCTTTCTGTGTTATTCCATATATTCTATAGTTTCTTAAGTTTCTTACCGTGTCAATTTCCAATTTTTGGTCATTGAGATTCATGGGCAATATGAATTAATAGTTAAGAATAGATATTACCTCTCCTTTTCCTCTTTCAAACAAATTGAAATGATTGAAGTTTTTCTATTTGGAATTGTCTTAGGTCTAATTCCTATTACTTTGGCTGGATTATTTGTAACCGCATATTTACAATACAGACGCGGTGATCAGTTGGACCTTTAATTAATTAATAGCTCTTTTTTTGATTGACCCCTACTTGCTTTATTAATTTTAATACAATACATAGGGCAGGGGTCAAATTGAAATTGCTGTTCAATTATTTCATTTCAGTGTAATTTTCGACCTAAGAATAACAAGAATGGGATCACGCTCTGTAGGATTTGAACCTACGACATCGGGTTTTGGAGACCCGCGTTCTACCGAACTGAACTAAGAGCGCTTTATTATCACACTAAATATTTTGTAAGTAACCCTAATATATTATATTTTTGCATGCGTATCCTATTCTATAGTAGAATAGAGTCAAATGAAAGATTGATCATGTTATGGATGCCCAATTTAATCGATTTCAATTGATCCCTCGTTACGATTCCTGCTCATAAGATAAGTAATAGAATAGGTAGGGATGACAGGATTTGAACCCGTGACATTTTGTACCCAAAACAAACGCGCTACCAAGCTGCGCTACATCCCTTTCAATTGGGTTACAGTGTCATTGTAGAGAATACCCGTATTGTTTTCCACATCTTTATTTACTCCATTTCTATACAAAAATTATCTTGTCATTTCTTCTTTTTGATCTCATATCATAGAACATATAATTAATTATTAATTAATTATAATAAACTACTTATATGCGTTACGTATAATGAAACCCGCTGTAAAAAAAATGAATATTTTGGGGAAATGCTGGTACAGAAAAGGGCACGTTTTTTTTAAGAAAAGGAATATTCTACTGAATCGTTGTACATTTCAATTTGAATTCGGGATTCCGCGGACAAATACAAGCGATCATTAACTCCATATATGTCTGATCATATATGTATTACAAATTCCAATAAAGAAGGAGGATTTCAAATAAAATGCGAGATCTAAAAACATATCTCTCCGTGGCGCCGGTAGTAAGTACTATATGGTTCGGGTTTTTAGCAGGTCTATTGATAGAGATCAATCGTTTATTTCCGGATGCGCTGATATTCCCCTTTTTTTCATTCTAGTTAGTAACATGGGAAGTGGTGAAGAAGATTAGGGATTTAATAAAATCTCTGTGACTAATCCCTCCCCTTCCCATCTTTTCATTTTAGAATTTTTAAAATTCGAATAAGTTCGAAAAGAGAAAGAATAAAAGTGGATTCAAATTCAGTGAAACTCGGAACTCGGGCCTGAGGCCCGGGGCTCGAATTAAAATAAAATTTTTAATTTTAATTATTTAAATTAAAATAATTAAAAAGAGAATGAGAACGGAAATGGGAATTGATGGATAGGTCAACAATATCATACAAAATACTTAAATGAAAGACGAAACGCTATATTGGGATTAGAAATGTAGTTAGAAATCGTTGTATTACTTATTATTACTATCTTGATTGCAACGAAATTTTTCATAATTTTATTTCGAGTTAGCAACTTCTATTTTTTTTTTTCGTTCCTTTTTTCTCTTTGGATCGCAAAATAGAATAGTTGAGTGAATCAAAAATACAAAGGGGGTTCATGGCCAAGGGGAAAGATGTTCGAGTAACAGTTATTTTGGAATGTACCAATTGTGCTGTTCGAAATGATGCTAATAAGGAATCAAAGAGGGTTGGTATTTCCAGATATATTACTCAAAAGAATCGACACAATACGCCTAGTCGATTGGAATTGAGAAAATTCTGTCCCTTTTGTTACAAATATACAATTCATGGGGAGATAAAGAAATAGATGGAACCGATTACACATATGTATTGTATGTCATCCTTCCAAGGAAGATGAAAAATGTCATATACCATATATTATATATAACATATATTTAAAGATAAACAAACCAAAACCAAAAAGAAATCCCCGACAAAATTAGGATTTTCGGGATAAGGAATAAACAAATCATGGATAAATCCAAGCGACTCTATTTTAAATCCAAGCGATCTTTTCGTAGGCGTTTGCCCCCGATTGGGTCGGGGGATCGAATTGATTATAGAAACATGAGTTTAATTAGTCGATTTATTAGTGAACAAGGAAAGATATTATCTAGACGGGTGAATAGATTAAACTTAAAACAACAACGATTAATTACTATTGCTATCAAGCAAGCTCGTATTTTATCTTTGTTACCCTTTCTTAGTAATGAGAAACAATTTGAAAGAGGTGAGTCGGCTGCTAGAACTGCGGGTCTTAGAATCAAAAAGGGGGATAGGCTTACTCTTCACTTGAATCAAAATTCCAATACGAACTCAAAGGCGGATTGATGTTTTGTTCGAAAAATTCGCGAATTAAGATGTGAGTGTCGTGTCATAAGAAAAAAAGGATCGGGGAAAAAGAATAAATCTTTTTTTATTGAACGTCTTGTTTGTTCATTTTGACGACTTTATCATATTATTTGATTATATTTTATCATACTAATTTCTATTCTACCTTCCCGGAGTTAATTTTACAGCGCACTCCGTTAAAATTTAAAACATTCCTATGGAGTCCTTCCAATCTACTTATTTTATAATCTCAGTGGAAATCATAGAAAGACAATTTCTATTTAATATAGCTATTTGCGCAAGTATTTTACGATTAAGAAGCAACTGCTTCTTGTACAGATTGTGTATGAAAATATTATAACTATAGTATACTAAATTCCCTCGAATTGCTGCATTTATCCGAGTGATCCACAAACGGCGAAAATATCTCTTTTGCCTACCTCTATCCCGATAAGCCGAAAACAAAGCTCTTATTTTCTGTTGAGTAATAGTTCGAGTAAGTCTTGAATGAGCCCCTCGAAAGCTTGATGCAAATAAACGAATTTTTGTTCTACGTCTCCGAGCTATACATCCTCGTTTAATTCTGGTCATTGAATAAATGAAACTTTGATAAATAACTAATTGATTTCTTTTCTTTCAGTTATTCCCTTCCCCTTTTCTAGTTTGTTAATAACAAAACGGATCCTTCCAATGTATAAAATAAAAACTCCAACGGCTTTTGCTACTATAACCTTCCCGCCCACGATTTTTTATTTTTTTTTATAGGCATTTTACCTCGAAATAAGAAATAATATTGATATTGATACTAGATATTAAAAAAAGCATATTAATATTAAATAAAAACAAAAAGTAGTAAATATAAAATAGAAATGAATAAAAAAAAATAGTGGGTTCCATCGTTTCTATGGTTACTTCTTAAACGGCGAGATCCCTTCTATACACCGGAGCCCCTTCTTTTCTTTCATTTAATCAATGCTATTGTTAACTTGTACAGTTCACACTTTTTGGCTCTACCCATGAATTATTCAGTAATCCGTCTTTCACAACGAGATCCACTTATACAGTAACGGTATTTAATTATGAAGATTAACTGTGTAGCTGACCCTCTTAGTCCGTTGTTGAAAGAGTAAGGGCGTAATCTTTCTTGCCTTTAAATGGGATTCCCCCCGCTTAATGGATAAACATTTGCTACCAATGGGAAATTCTTTCTCATCTTAAATTGAAAATGGAGACGATTGGATTTACACCACTAGAAACCATAAATTTTGATACACAATAGAAGGGTATGATAGATACTTTTTAGATAGTGAATGGAGTTCTTCCGTTTTATTTTCTCTTATTTACTGTTACTGATCACTGATACTGGAAAAATGGGTTCTTTTCTTTTGCCCCAGTCCATGCTCTGAACGAGTCACACATACACCCTAGTACATGTTCCTCGTCGCTGAGGGCATCCCCCAAGGGCGGGGGATTTCGTAACATTTCTGATTGGCTGTCTCGTCTTTCTAATAAGTTGTTTAATAGTTGGCATGTTGACTCGTATACATAATGAGCTGGTTTAGATTGATCCTAACCGGCCGATTAGGAATTACTTCTATAGTAATAAATTAATTAATAGAATACTCTATCAAACCCAGTAAGAAGATAAAATTTCAAATGGCGTATTTGTATTTGCGCGAAATCCCTGTTATTTTTTATTCTACCCCTACATGATCAACAATTCCATGAGCTTGGGCTTCTGTTGCTGACATAAAAACATCTCTTTCCATGTCTTCGGATACAACCCATAGAGGTGTGCCTGTTCTTTGTACATAAACCCTTGTAATGGTTTCGCGCAGCTTCATCATTTCTTCCGCTTCCAGGATAAATTCTCCTGCGGGTGCCTCATAAAAAGAACTAGCAGGTTGATGGATCATTACCCTGATTATATAACCTAATAAATGGTTCTTCTATCTCGAAGAGAAATCAAAGAGAATAAATTAAATAACGAGTAATGATATGAAAACCAAAAGATAGAATTGAACAACCGTACAGGCATCTTTTGCGCATTGCATACGGCTATACAATGGAATTTACTTTATAACCTCCATTCCATTGAAGAAGTATAAAATAAAATTCAAATATTCAAATATAGGGCCTATCAGACCCCGATCGGTAAATAATCCAATAACCATCCTTCATTTTATTTTGGAGTAGTTAAAACATACTATGATGGTTCCGTTGCTTTATATATTTATTTAGTCTGTTATTAAGCAATCCCAAAGTTTCTTTTTTTTGTATTCTTTCCTAAGATAAATATTGTTATTATCCCTCTGGTGTGAAAACAAAAAAGTTTGTGACGCTGCAATAGGCTTCCGATAAATCAGATAAAATCGGAAATGCCCTTTATCTCATACTATTCGTTCGATATATAATCTAATGATTGATTTTTGAAAAAAAAAAAAACAAAAATAAAAAAAAAAAGGTTTCTCATATCGAATTCAAAATGCCATGCTATTATTACTTAATAGTCATATTTCATATGGCGAAGGCATAGTCTTCTTTTTTCTCTCAAATACAAAACTCATTGGCGCCGAGCATGAGGGAATGCTAGACGTTTGGTAATTTCTCCTCCGACCAGAAGAAAAGATCCTATTGAAGCGGCCAATCCCATGCATATTGTCTGTACATCTGGTTGTACAAATTGCATAGTATCATAAATAGCTACTCCGGGTATTACCCACCCCCCGGGAGAGTTTATAAACAAATACAGATCTTTGCTATCATCCTCTAGACTGAGATAGACCATAAGACCAATAATTTGATTCGAGAGATCGCTATCAACCTCTTGGCCTAAAAAAAGTAATCTTGCTCGATAAAGTCGGTTGATTAGGATATAATTGTATCCTTAGGAACCGTACGCGCACCTTTTGATGCATACGGTTTACCAAAAATCGCGCAAAAAAAAAGAATCAATGTGTAGATTGCAGCCCTCATTCTTTTTTATTTTCATAGGGGGCTCTTTCTAACTTCTAACAAAGGGCTTTTTTTCTTCCATTTTTCAAGAAGGATTTGTTTTGGCCTGTTTACTTTACCTATATATAAATAAAATATATATATAAATAATTTACTAAACTTATCGAATGAACTTCTCATTGATGTATTGTTTCATCGAGATCGAATCCAAATAACGATGCCATTTTCTTGTTCCTGAATGGGCTTTTTCAATTTTTTTAGGTTTATGCTCTACTCCGAGTAAAGATAGGCCCGATTTTTATTTGCACATATAGGGCAAATGTCCCAATACCACGTCTTTTTGCTATGGCTTTTTTTATTTTTCAATTTCATTTATTTCATGTCTTCCACTAAATATTCAATGTATTCATTATATTAAATGTATTCATTATATTACTCGATTGATTAAACAGTTTGAGATCGCTCCTGTTTATAAATAGAATATTATAAAAGTAGTAATCTTAGATATATTACCAATTGGGTTTTTTCTAAACGGAGCCTGGATACTTCATTTTTTTGGTCCAGTCGAGCCAACCATAAATTATTCTAATTGATAATATTAATCTGATACCCCTACAAAAAATAAATAGGATTAAATTGTATTTCACGCTCCAAACTTTTGATAATTCAATCAATCTTTTTTGGGCGAAAGAGGGGATATCTCGATCAGGGGAGAGAATGGGGAAATTCCATGTGACCCAATATATCTGACAAGTCGCACTATATGTCAACCCACGATGCATCTTCCTCTCCAGGACTTCGAAAAGGTACTTTTGGAACACCAATAGGCATAAAATGAAAGAAAAAAAATTAAGTACTATATCTTACTTTGATGTGGAAGCGTAACAACGGGTTTATTGTCTTAATAAGATTAGCCTTTATCATAGTTTATCCATAAATTGAATAAGTTCATAACAATAACATAAAAAAAGAAAACCGAATGATTATGACTAAAGGAAAATTTTTACGAAACGAATGGGTCTTTGGAATGATATGAACAAATGGGTATGTCTTCACTCAGAGAAAATTAAAGTGGGATCAATCCCCTCTACCATTGCGTATTGGTACTTATCGGGTATAGAATAGATCTGCTTATTTTTGTTCCTACAAATGGAATTCATCTATTATTACTATCTATTATTATTACTAAAAGAATAGAACAAATATTAATTCTTTCCTCGAGAAAATCTACCGAAAGAGTGGGTCCAG
>Ga0115844_100001_pt1:17500-22500 | contig 65701 bp, 57 predicted proteins | sample InSIn1gowninarea_FD_83858 | JGI IMG/M metagenome (GOLD analysis project Ga0115844, IMG submission 83858) | reverse complement strand
TTGCATGTAACGTAGGCTTAGCGGTTCTAGAACCATCAATGATTGGTGAACCCGCGGATCCATTTGCAACTCCTTTAGAAATATTGCCCGAATGGTATTTCTTTCCCGTATTTCAAATACTTCGTACAGTGCCCAATAAGTTATTGGGGGTTCTTTTAATGGTTTTAGTACCCGCGGGTTTATTAACAGTACCTTTTTTGGAGAATGTTAATAAATTCCAAAATCCATTTCGTCGTCCAGTAGCAACAACAGTCTTTTTGATTGGTACCGCAGTAGCCCTTTGGTTGGGTATTGGAGCAACATTACCTATTGAGAAATCCTTAACTTTAGGTATTTTTTAAATTGATTCAATTGTGAAATAAAATATCACGACATGTGTATCTAGGGGGAATTCGCTTTGCAGCGACTATTCCCTAGATACATCTCTGCAATAATTCAATTTTGGATCTATTCTGAGTTATGGATTGTGCTAAAGATTCAAAACCCATTTTTTTTTCTAAAGTTTTTGTCTAACTAATAAAAAAAAAGATGAAATCCAATGGATTTTAAATTTATACGAAATCCTTTTCTATTTCGAGAATGTCCAATATATGTTTTATGTCTTCTCTGCGAAAATGTTTCATTTTCATAAAGTCGGTTTGACTGTTATTTAAAAGGTCCAAGAGGGTATGTATATTGGACCCTTTGAGGCAATTATAAATTCTAGGGGGCAATTCTGATTGGTCTATAAAAATGGATTTCAATGCTATTTCTGTTGAATTTTTATTTAGTTTAGCCAATCTATCATGACAAGTAAAAAAGGGTAAAGTAACTTTTTGTTGATTATTTTCTAAATGTAATTTTTCTTCTTCCGCATGTAAAAAAGGAATAAATAACTCAATCAAATTACGTGAGGCTTCATGAAGTGCTTCTTTAGGAGTTAAACTTCCATTTGTCCATATTTCGAGAAAAAGTATCTCTTGTTTTTCATTCCCATTTACATAAGAATGAATACTATGGTTTGCATTTCGAACAGGCATGAATACAGCGTCGATAGGATAACTTCCGTCTTGAGAGTTATTTGTTGTTTTTATACGATATCCGCGATCCCTTTCGATTTGTAATTCAATATACAAATTAATTGGTTCCGTTAGGTTAGCTATATGCTGTGTATTATCAACAATTTGCACAGAAGGTGGTAAGATGATATCTTGAGCAGTTACATATCGGGGACCCTTGACACAAATGGACGCACCACTAATTCCATACAGATTACTTCTCAATACAATTTCTTTCAAATTCATTAAAATTTCATGTACTGATTCTTGAATACCTATTATGGTAGAATATTCATGTGGTATTTTCTCAGATTTTGCGCGTGTGATACACGTTCCTTCTATTTCTCCGAGCAAAGCTCTTCGCACCGCAATGCCTATTGTATCGGCTTGACCTTTCATAAGTGGAGACAGAATGAAACGTCCATAATAGAGACTATTACTATCTCCTCTTGATTCAACACACTTCCACTGCAGTGTCCGAGTCGATACTATTACTTTCTCTCGAACCATGGTAATCTTATTATTTGATCAAATCATTAAATTATTTATTTCTCTTGAAATCATTTCAATGTTTTGTTTATTTTTACACACGCCTTTTTTTAGGGGGCCTACAGCCATTATGTGGCATAGGGGTTACATCCCGTATGAAACTTAATATTACACCACTTCTACGAATAGCCCTTAATGCTGCATCTCGTCCGAGACCGGGGCCTTTTATCATGACTTCGGCTCGTTGCATACCTTGATCCACTACCGTCCGAATAGCATTTCCTGCTGCGGTTTGTGCCGCAAAGGGTGTCCCTCTTCTTGTACCCTTGAATCCACAAGTACCGGCGGAGGACCAAGAAATTACCCGGCCTCGTACATCTGTAACAGTCACAATGGTATTGTTGAAACTTGCTTGAACATGAATAACCCCCTTTGGTATTCTACGCGCACTCTTACGTAAACCAATACGCCCATTCCTACGTGAACCGATTCTGGGTGCGGGTTTTGCCATATTTTATCGTCTCATAAATATAAGTCAGAGGTATATGGATATATCCATTTCATGCCAAAACGGATCTTTTCCGCTTTTTTTTATTTGTATATTGGGTCCCTTAGGGAGTCTCTTTTATTTTATAAAGATTATCCTTGTCTTTGTTTATGTCTCGGGTTGGAACAAATTACTATAATTCGTCCCTGTCTACGGATCAGTCTACATTTTTCACAAATTTTACGAATGGAGGCCCTTATTTTCATATTTGTCATTCCTTAACTGAATTTCAAATTTACTTATTTGAAGAAAATGAGTTTCTGGAAATTTGAAACTTTCGAATTGTATCCCTCCGAAAGGAATATTGAAGTTGAAAAAAAAAAACCACCTAATCGTTTGAATCCTTGTTTCGGAGTCTAGAAACTATATGCCCTTTGGTTGAATCATAATGACTTCTTTCAATTTTTACTCTATCTTCCGTTGGTATACGTATAAAACTACGTTGAATCCTTCCTGAACCATAACCTAGAATCCGATCTTCATTATCTAAATGAATCCGAAGCATACCATTCGGAAGTGGTTCAGGAATTAAACTTTCATGAATCCAGTTTTATTTTTTCATTCGCGGTAAAACCTCCTTGAAGTATTAACTAATTAATGTAAGAGGAGAGTGAGAATAGAAACCCGTTCTTTATCTTTTTTTTTCACAAATAGTAAAGTTCCATATCTTAATCTGGATATAAGAAAGCTTACCATATATAACACAAAATTTCTCCGCCGATTCCTTCTAGTCGGGCCTCTCGGTCCGTCATTATACCCCGAGAGGTAGAAAGAATTACAATCCCCATCCCACCTAAAATTCTAGGAATTCGTTGATAACTAGAATAGATTCGTAGACCGGGTCGACTGATCCGTTTTAAATTTAAAACAGTTTTACATGGACCTTTCCTATTCCTTCTATGCCGTAGGGTTAAAACCAAAAAATATTTGTTGTTTTCCTGATGTTTCCTCACATTTTCAATAAAACCTTCTCTTAACAGTATTTTAACAAGGTTTTCGGTGATGTTAGTAGATGGTATTCGAACTGTTCCTTTTCTATTCATGTCAGCATTGCGTATGGAAGTTATTATATCAGCAATAGTGTCTTTACCCATGATAAATTAAAATTATTGTTACCCCCGAACTTTGATATAATCAACATGCTTTTTTCTTTCTATTTTATGAATTGTTAAAGATATATGCGTGAGACAAATTTACTAATTAATCTAGTTTACTCTATTCATATTTTATTCGAATGCTATAATAGCATTAGAGTCTCCGTTTTATTAGACTTATAATACTTCAGGTGCTAATGAAACTATTTTAGTGAAATTTAACTGTCTCAATTCCCGTGCGATCGCACCAAAAATTCTAGTTCCTTTGGGATTTCCTTCTTGATCAATAACAACCGCAGCATTGTCATCATATCGTAGTATCATACCGTTGTCACGTTTGAGTTCTTTACAAGTACGTACAATTACAGCTCTGATCACTTCGGATTTTTCTAGAGGTGTATTTGGTATTGCTTCCTTGATTACAGCAACAATAACGTCACCAATATGAGCATATCGTCGATTACTAGCTCCTATGATTCGAATACACATTAATTGTCGGGCCCCGCTGTTATCCGCTACATTTAAGTGGGTTTGAGGTTGAATCATATCATTTTTTTTTTATTTGCTCTTTCACTGCGAAGGGACTAAGTAAAAAAAGAAATATTGTTTGTCCAAAACAAAAAAAAAAAAAAGAAACCTATAATTTTGTTTTTTTTTTTCATTCAAAAGATTTCTTTTCTTTGGTTATACATTCTTATCCCGAAATAATGAATTGCGTTCGTATAGGCATTTTGGATGCCGCTATTGAAATAGCCTTTCTGGCTACATTTTCTGCTACTCCACCCATTTCATAAAGTATTCTACCCGGTTTAACGATAGCTACCCAATATTCGGGAGATCCTTTACCGGAACCCATACGCGTTTCCGCGGGTCTTACTGTAACAGGTTTGTCTGGAAATATACGTACCCATATTTTTCCGCCGCGGCGTACGTTTCGTGTCATTGCTCGCCGCCCTGCTTCTATTTGTCTAGACGTGATCCACGCAGGTTCAAGTGCCTGAAGAGCATATCTACCAAAGCAAATACGATTACCTCGATAAGATATTCCTTTCATTCTTCCTCTATGTTGTTTACGGAATCTGGCTCTTTTGGGGTTATAGTTGATGGTTCTTTTTCAATTTCAATTCCATCTCTACTACAGAACCGGACATGAGAGTTTCTTCTCATCCAGCTCCTCGCGAATGAAAAATAACAATTATAACATGGTATACATGTATTTAATGAATAATATACTGAATCGTGGGAGTCTTTGAGATTTTATCTACTATCTAATCTATTAGAAATTTGTATATCTTGTTTTGATAGTTTATATAAAAAAAACGAAACATGTATTCAATTTCTATTTATTTATAGTTATAGATAATTATTTTATAGATTAGTTAGAGATAATAGATAATAATAATAGAATTTCGTTTTATTATAACGAGTATTTATTTTGTTTTGTCTTTTTTATTATCATATTATATTGGATCTATCAAAATTTAGAAATCCAATAAAATAAAAACTTTCGCGGGCGAATATTTACTCTTTCCATATCTATTTCAGTTGTAGGGTTATCCTATGACATGGCCTCTCAGAATAAAAGTGGATTGGTCCCGGGTTCGTTTCGCCATCCTACCCAATGAATTATTAGGATTCGTTTTCAATAGAATCTTCTGCATCCACGGGTTCCGTCGTTCCCATCGCTTCGCGATTAATGGTTAGGTCTGAATTCTACAGCGGAGCTCCTAATGAAAATGAAATGTGTTATTGAGTCAATTTTCTCAGTCTTTGTGGACCCAGGGCTCTTGACTTTTTTTGTTCTATGAACAAATTCATCGAATTATAGATCAA